>Ga0209406_1002709_pt1 | contig 11649 bp, 9 predicted proteins | sample COGITO_mtgs_1204_FD_184808 | JGI IMG/M metagenome (GOLD analysis project Ga0209406, IMG submission 184808) | Pelagic marine microbial communities from North Sea - COGITO_mtgs_120426 (SPAdes) (version 2) | ecosystem: Environmental > Aquatic > Marine > Epipelagic ...
CGATATGAGTCCTATTCTAGTCATTTGAAGGCCTCAAGTTTACTCAATAATTTTAGAGACTCAATCTATTTTTTAAAAATCTCTAATCTAACATCTTGTTTTCTACTTTTGCACCATGCCTCGATATTTTGTAAAACTAGCTTATGATGGTACACCATTTCATGGATGGCAGACACAGCCAAATGCGAATACAGTTCAACAAGAAGTCCATAAGGCGCTAAGTGTTATAATTGGCAAAACAACCGAGGTTGTTGGTTGTGGGCGAACAGATACAGGTGTTCACGCGAGTGTATATTATTTACATTTCGATAGCGATGAAAAGCATAATACAAGCAAGTTACTCATAAAACTAAATGGTTTGCTTCCGCACTCTATTGGAGCTTATGCAGCATACGAAGTTAGACCGGAATCTCATGCTAGGTTTGATGCAACGATGCGGAGCTACGAATACCGTATCGTGCTTTTAAAGAATCCTTTCGAAGTAAAAAGAGCATATCAGTTTAGACTTCCATTAGATATTCAATCGATGAATTTTGCTGCGAATTACTTACTTTCAATTAGCGATTTTGCCAGCTTTTGTAAATTGGGGAGTGATGCTAAAACAACAATTTGTAAAGTATCAGAAGCTAAATGGGAAAAGCAAGATGATTTATTGATTTTTAGAATTTCGGCTGACCGTTTTTTGAGGAACATGGTTCGTGCAATTGTTGGAACATTAATGGATGTGGGCTTGGGTAAAATCAGTTTTGAAGCTTTTAAAACAATTATAGAGAAGGGTAACCGGTCAGAAGCAGGAACATCTGCTCCTGCTCATGGTTTGTATCTTACGCATGTAGAATACCCTGAAAACAGAGTCTGATGAGTGTTGTTGGAAAAGCACTCGATCTCCCATTACTTTGGCGAATATTAAGTTATTCTAGACCTTATAAGTTAAGGTTTAACCTTACACTTTCGCTTACTTTAGCTTTGGCAATTATTGGGCCACTTCGACCTTATGTCGTTAAAGTTACGGTAGACGATTACATCATGAAATTCGATTATGAAGGGTTGCTGAATATGACCTTACTAATGGTCGTGTTAATTGTTATTGAAGCCATCTTTCAATTTGTGCAAGTTTATTCTGCCAATTGGCTGGGCCAAACAATTATTAAAGATTTACGATTAAAAACCTACAGCAAAATTATTAGGTTCAGGCTCAAATATTTTGATAACACGCCAATAGGAACGCTTGTTACCCGAACAGTTTCTGACATTGAAACAATAGCTGAAATATTTTCTTCTGGAATACTTATTATCATTGGTGATTTACTAAAAATCATTGTAGTAATCGGCTGCATGATTTACCTTGATTGGCAATTGACCATTGCAAGTCTAATTTCGCTTCCGTTACTAATTGTTGCTACCAATATTTTTAAAAACGCAATTAAATCATCTTTTCAGGATGTGCGTACGCAGATTTCAAACCTTAATTCTTTTGTACAAGAACATGTTACTGGAATGAATATCGTTCAGATATTCAATAGAGAAGAAGAGGAGGCAAAAAAGTTTAAAGAAATTAATGCTCAGCATCGAGATGCAAATATTCGCTCTATTTGGGCATATTCAATTTTTTTTCCTGTCGTAGAGCTTCTGTCTGCTTTATCTTTAGCAATGGTTGTTTGGTGGTGGACTAATGGAGTTCTTGAAGGTGAGATGGAATTTGGCAAAATTCTAACATTTATATTATACATCCATATGCTCTTTCGACCAATTCGACAATTAGCAGATAGATTCAATACACTACAAATGGGAATGGTTAGTTCAGAAAGAGTGTTTCGAGTGTTGGATGATGATTCTCAAATTACGCAAACAGGAAACGACAAAATAACGGATGTAAAAGGGGATATATCTTTTAAAGATGTTTGGTTTGCTTACAATGATGAAAATTGGGTATTAAAAGGATTGTCGCTAGATGTAAAATCGGGAGAATCTTTGGCCTTAGTCGGTGCCACTGGTGCAGGAAAAACTTCAGTGATTAATTTACTCAGTCGTTTTTATGAATATTCGAAGGGTAGTATTGAGTTAGATGGTAAGGACATTAGAAATATCAATACATCCGATTTGAGGAATCATGTCGGAGTAGTTTTACAAGATGTTTTTCTGTTTTCTGACACGGTACATAATAACATTACAATTAATAATAAGGAGATCTCAAGAGAACAAGTGATTGAAGCTGCGAAAGCTTTTGGGGCGCATGAGTTCATCATGAAATTACCAGACGATTACGATTACAACGTTCGTGAACGAGGTGCCATGCTTTCGGCAGGTCAACGACAATTAATTTCGTTCATTAGGGCCTACGTTTATAATCCAGCTATTTTAATTCTTGATGAAGCAACTTCTTCTATAGATACCGAATCGGAAGAAATTATACAGCATGCGATTAGTAAATTGACTGAAAACAGGACTTCAATAATTATTGCCCACCGCTTGGCGACCATTCAAAAAGCAACTAATATTTTAGTTATGGATGCTGGTAAGTTAGTCGAGCACGGAAGTCACTCAGAGTTACTTGCTAAAAATGGTTTTTATAAAAATTTGTTTGAATTGCAGTTCGCGGAATAGTGCTTAAAAGTGTTGTTAAATCTTATCTTTCAAATACTTCCCTGTAAGCGATTTGTTGTGGTTACTTAGATCTTTGGGTGTACCTTCAAAAACAATGGTTCCGCCTTTATCTCCACCTTCAGGTCCCATGTCAATCACCCAATCGGCACATTTAATTACGTCTTGGTTATGTTCTATAACTATTAGGGAATGACCTTTGTCTACTAAAGCGTTGAGCGCTTTTAACAGCTTTTTAATGTCATGAAAATGCAATCCAGTAGTGGGTTCATCGAAAATGAACAGGGTAGGAGAGGTCTTCCCTTTCCCTAAAAATGAAGCAAGCTTAATACGCTGTGCTTCACCACCACTTAATGTGCTAGAAGCTTGTCCCATCTGCACATAACCCAACCCAACATGTTGTAACGGTAGTAGCTTTTCGACAATTTTGCCGCATGTTTTTTCCTCAGATTTAGCAGCAGCAAAGAATGAGATTGCGTCATCGATTGTTAGGGTAAGAATATCGTAAATATTCTTTTCTTGAAATCGAACTTCGAGCACATCGTCTTTAAATTTATGCCCTTTGCAGCTATCACATTGTAAATGAATGTCGGCCATAAATTGCATTTCAACAGTAATTTGCCCTTCACCTTCGCACACTTCGCATCGACCGCCAGGCACATTAAAAGAGAAGTGCGCAGGTTTAAAACCATTGATTTTGGCAGACTGCTGTTTAGAGAAGAGAGTTCTTATTTCATCATACGCTTTTACGTATGTAACAGGATTAGAACGTGAGGAACGACCAATAGGATTTTGGTCTATAAACTCAACAGAGTCTATTTTACTGTAATCTCCGTCTATTTTATCATATCGTCCACTTTGATCTCCATATTCGCCCAATAATTTCTGAATAGCGGGATAGAAAACACGTTTGACCAATGTAGTTTTTCCTGAACCACTCACACCAGTTACGCAAGTAAGGGTATTCAGAGGAAATTTAACACTTACATTTTTTAAGTTATTTTCTCTAGCTCCATACAAATCGATAGAGTATTTCCAATTTCGAGTCTCATTTGGAACTTCAATTTTCTCAATTCCCGTTAAATATTTAGCGGTGAGACTTACTGGCGCCTCTAATAGTTCGTTATGGTTCCCCTGAAAAACAAGTTCTCCGCCTAAAGTTCCAGCCTCTGGCCCTAAGTCTAAAATTTGATCTGCGGCAAGCATAATGTCTTCATCATGCTCAACAACAATTACAGTGTTGCCAACATCGCGTAATGCAGCCAAAACTTTAATTAGACGTTCGGTGTCTTTTGGATGCAAACCAATACTGGGTTCATCTAAAATATACAACGAGCCAACAAGGCTACTGCCCAATGATGTTGCTAAATTAATACGTTGAGATTCTCCCCCCGATAAGGTAGAGGATATTCGATTTAACGTTAAATAACCCAAGCCGACATCATTTAGAAACAATAGACGGCTTGTGATTTCGAGCAATAATCTTTTAGAGACTTTTGTATCGTGGTCAGATAATTTTAGGTTTTCAAACAATGGCAATGATTCGCTGAGTGGGAGTAATACGATATCAGTTATCGAATGACCATCTACTTTCACGTAGTTGGCATCTTTGCGTAACCGACTGCCCAAACAGTCAGGGCAAGTTGTTTTTCCTCGATAACGAGATAACATTACACGGTATTGAATCTTAAAACTTTGCTCTTCTACAAATTGAAAAAATGCGTTAAGCCCATCAAAGTGTTTGTTTCCTGTCCAAAGTAGTTTTTTGTGCTTTTCGGATAGCTCAAAGTAGGGTTTGTGAATAGGGAAATCAAAATGATGGCTATTATTAATGAGTTGACCTTTCCATTTACTCATTTTTTCACCTTTCCAGCAAGCAACCGCTTCTTCGAAGATTGATTTCGTTTTGTTTGGAATAACTAAATCTTGGTCGATACCAATTATACTTCCAAAACCCTCACATTTTTTACAGGCTCCGATTGGGTTATTGAAGCTAAAAAAGTGAACAGATGGTTTCTCGAATGTGATGCCATCTAATTCAAACCGATTAGAGAACGATTGGATCTTCCCACTTTCATCTTTTTCTGTTTGACTTTCAATCAATATAGTCCCATCACCTTCGTAAAATCCAGTTTGGAGAGAATCTGATATGCGATTAGCATTGTCTTCATCTTCAGTGTTGGCAACAAATCTGTCAATCACTAAAAAAGCGTTCTTAGTTTTTCCAATTTTGTTCTTTGTATCGAGGCGAATGATTTCGTTTTCGATTTTTATTCTTGAAAACCCTTGTTGAAATAGAATATTTAATTCTTTTTCAAGCGTTCTGTCATGTTTTGGTGTAATAGGAGCAAGTAGTGTTATCTTAGAAGTTGGATCAAGTTGGGATATAAAATTCATCACGCTTGTAACCGTATCCCGTTTTACTTCATTACCTGAAACAGGGGAGATGGTTTTTCCGATTCGAGCAAACAACAGTTTTAAATAATCGAAAACTTCAGTTGATGTGCCAACGGTAGAACGGGGATTACGGGTGTTTACTTTTTGTTCAATTGCAATGGCAGGAGAAATCCCTTTTATATAATCTACTTCAGGCTTATCTATTTTCCCTAAGAACTGTCGAGCATAAGACGATAGGCTTTCAATATACCTTCTTTGTCCCTCGGCATATAAAGTGTCAAAAGCTAAAGATGACTTTCCTGATCCAGATAAACCAGTAATTACGATTAATTGATTTCGAGGAATAACAACGTTAACATTTTTTAGATTATGAACCCTAGCGCCCTTAATAACAATATTTTTTTTAGTGTCAATTTTATCGAAATTGGGTTTGTTCATAATTGGGTGGTCAAATATACTTTCATTCCGTGAGTCGTGGGGGGGATACTCTTATAAATCATGTCATTTCGAGTGATTTTTAAGGAAAATTGTAACGACAACAATTGATTTTTCATCTCTAACGCTCGCCATACAAGTGTTAAATTTTGTTAAACAATGCTAATTTACATCGGTTTTCGTATATTTGCTTGCTGAAATGGTTTTTATTGTTCGATGCAACAAAAATCATAATTCAACGTTTTATTTAAAATAACCCAAAAACAAAGGCCTATAGACTAATATCTACTTTTAAATTTAAGTTCAATTTTTTACTAAATAAGTAGGTATTATGGGTACTCAAGAAGTAATTTCTGATCAAGATTTAGTTAGTCGTTACATTAAAGGTAACGAGCTAGCTTTGGAAACGTTAATCAATAGACACAAAGACCGTTTGTTTGGCTATATTAATAATTTATTAAAAGATAAGCAACTTGCTGAAGACATTTTTCAAGATGTTTTTATTAAGGTAATACATACCATCAAAGCTGGTAAGTATAACGAAGAAGGTAAATTCTTACCTTGGGTTATGCGTATTTCTCACAACATGGTAATTGATTATTTTAGAAAAGCGAAGAGAATGCGAACAACAAGTGGGAATGAGGATTTTGATATTTTTGATACAATCAAAAGAACTGATCCAAATGTGGAGGATGAAATGATGGCTATACAAGTTCAAGGCGATGTTAAAAAGCTAATCGAGTTCTTACCAAGTGATCAAAAAGAGGTTTTGAAACTCCGTTACTACAGCGAACTCAGTTTTAAAGAAATAGCTGAAGAAACCAATGTTAGTATTAACACAGCTCTTGGAAGAATGCGTTATGCATTAATTAATCTGAGAAAATTAATCGAAGAGAAAGAGCTAAGGTTAACACTATCTTAATAGTACGATGAGGTTTGTTGTTCCAGTTTTTGTGATGCTTCTAATGAGTATTGGTTTAAAATCGATAATTAACGAATCGGATTCGAATTTAGAGATTCAGTCTTTAGAATTTGTTGAGGAGTTTGAAAGCCAACCTGAAGATGCTACTACAGGTAGCCTATTTGTGAGGTACACAAGTAATGAAATTGAAACTTCCTATAATATTTCTGGAAAGATGCAATAAAGCAAAATATAATTACGTTAATAGGCTGAACCAAAATATAAATCAGAAGCCTATGCTTAAAAACATTACTCTAGAAGAATTAGCGGAATTTACACAAAACGAAAGTCAGATTTTAGCTGAACTTGGTTTATGTACTAAAGATGAAGTGATAGAAACGCCTTCTCAACATGTTGTTGATAACGTTCTTAACTACTCAAAAGCACTAAGCATAAGAAAATCTAATATTGTTGGCACAATCGAATCAGTATTGAATTAAAAGCTAGTCAAATAAAAGTTAAACCGAAAATCCTGCCAATTGGCGGGATTTTTTATGATTCGTTTGTTGTTACTATTTTCACGGGTAAGCTTTGAAAAATAGGTTTACAGTATTTAGCTAGATGTTTATGCAGGATAGTATTGCTATTCCATTTTCCAGTCAGGAAGTGGAGTTCGGCCTGGCGTATAAGGTGCTTTTAGTTCATCAAGTTTTGCTTCAAGGGCTTCAACTTGCGCGAAAACCGCTTTTATTTCTTCTAATATTGGTTCAAATGCATTGCCCGCATCTTCGTACAGTTCTCTACAAGTAGTAGTTGGGTTAGATCGGTTATACCACATAAAGTATACGGATAGCTCTATTCTGTCCGATATGCTGTTGGCTTGCTCAATATCTCTGCTCGACAGGCTTGGGTCACCATTTAAACGGATACTGATAGTATTCATTTTGTCTTCCAAAGTTTTCACTTCTTGCAACATAGTTAACGGCACATTTGGTGTTTGTTCAACAGCTTTCTTGATGTAGTTTAGTCTGTCGCTAATATCGCCTTGCACTTTTTGTGTTCCGCGAACAGCTCTTTGCAGATCCGCAGCTTTCTGTTGAAATACTAATACTTCGGCTTTATCAGCAGCAGGAAGTGTAGGAGTATTCAACCAATCGCATTTGAAAGGGGTAGCAGGAGCTAGCGCCGTTACTTTACCATTCTCAACTTTAGCAATGGAAACATTGTACGTTCCAGGAAGACATAAGGGACCTACATCAGCAGAGCTATATCTGCCAACGGTTCTTGGTTTTAATCTTATTGGTGTTGTGCTCGTTAATCTGAAATCCCATACGATTCTATTGACGCCATTTTTAGGAGCTGAACGCATTTTTCTAACCACATTTCCTTTTTCATCAGTAATTGTAAAGATGAGGTAAGGCTTTTCTTCATTGTCTTCGTTACTGAATTCTGCATAAGTTGGGTAAACAACATCTTTATTGTCTTTAATCAGTTTTGCTTCAGCGCTTCTTCTGTTCTCTTTTGCAGTTTTTAAGGTGTCGTTTAGTAAATACGTTATCACCACTCCAATTGGAGGGTTTTCAGCTGTGTAATGAGACTCTCCCTGAGAAGATTTTCCTTTCATTCCCATTGGGCTTGACTCGATATACATCTGACCATCTTTGATAGGGAAGATATGCGCCTCTTTCTTGAACAAATCATCCGCGAACGTTCTTAAAGCAGAATAGTCATCAAGAATGTAAAATCCTCGTCCGAAACTGGCGAGCACTAAGTCGTTTTCTCGTTTTTGAATTTCTAAATCACGAACAGCGATAGTCGGTAATCCAGCTTTTAACTGTGTCCATTCTTTACCGCCATCAATAGAGAAAAATGCACCAAATTCCGTTCCTGCGAATAGTAAATTTTTGTTTACATGATCTTCTGCGATGTCGTAAACCGAACCTCTTTCCGGCAAGTTTCCTTGTACAGCTGTCCATGTTGCTCCTTTGTCAGTGCTCTTTAAAATGTAGGGTTTAAAATCTCCTTGTTTGTGGTTGTTGAACACAGCGTAAACTGTATTCGCATCATGCTGAGAACAAACGATTGCATTAACGTAAGTGTTAGCAGGAATACCAGAAAATGAAGAAATCTTTTTCCATGTTTTGCCGTTGTCTTCAGTTATTTGAATGAGACCATCATCAGTGCCAACGTAAATCAATCCTTCTTGTTTAGGAGATTCATCGAGAGCAACAATGTTTCCATACATTGTGGTTGATTTGTTTTTCATCACAGCGTCCATACTTTGAACACGTCCCATTACTTTTAGCGTATTTCTGTCAATTTGACGAGTTAAGTCTTCGCTGATGCACTCCCAAGTGTTTCCTTGGTCGTTACTTTTGAAAAGTTTATTTGCCGCAAAATACAATCTCTTGTTATTATGAGGGCTAATAATCAAAGGAGCATCCCAGTTCCAGCGTAATCCATCTTCGTCAGCTTTTGGCTGAGGTTGAATACCTACACGTTCTCCTGTTGCTTTATCGTAGCGAACTAACCAACCATATTGAGCCTGTGCATAAACAATGTTAGGGTCTATTGGATCAATTGCTGATTCAAAACCATCGCCACCGTTGGTGATATACCAATCGGAATTCATGATTCCGTGATTGGTCGTTGTGCGGGACGGCCCACCCATACTATTGTTGTCCTGAGTCCCACCATATACATTGTAGAATGGTTTCGCATTATCTACAGCGACTTTGTAATATTGTGTAACAGGAAGATTTGTTTTGTATTGCCAGTTGGCTGCATGATCCCATGTCTCATATAATCCTCCATCGCAACCAACAATCCAATGGTTGGTATTATTCGGATTAATCCAAATGCAGTGATTGTCAACGTGTTTACTTTTTTCTCCCGTTTTTTTAAACGTTTTTCCACCATCTTCTGTATGGTGCAGCCATGTATCCATCGAAAATATTTTGTTAATATCAACAGGGTCACAAATAATTTCTTGATAGTAATTGCCACTGGTTTTATGCTTACTCATTTTTGTCCAACTCGCACCACGGTTGGTACTTCTGTAAAAGCCATGTTGATCTTGTTCTGCTTCGATCATTGCAAATACGTAGTCAGGATTTACGGGAGAAATGGCTAAACCAATTCGTCCCATTATAGTTGAAGGTAGCCCAGAAGTTAATTTATCCCAATTTTTACCGCCATCTATAGTTTTATGTATTCCTGAGCTTGGACCACCACCAACATATGTAAATGTGTGTCTTCTTCTTTGGTGAGCCGCAGCATATATGATATTAGGGTTTCGTGAATCCATAATAATATCAGAGATACCTGTGTGCTCGTCAATTTCTAAAACCTTAGTCCACTTTTTACCGCCATCTTCGGTTTTGTATAAACCTCTATCTCCACCTTCGCTCCAAAGTGGCCCATAGGCAGCAACATATACAATATTTGAATTAGTTGGATGAACTATTATTTTACCGATGTGTTCAGATTTTTTCAATCCAACATTTATCCAGCTTTTTCCACCATCATTAGATTTATATACACCATCACCATAGGCAACACTCCTTTGGTTATTGTTTTCACCAGTGCCCACCCAAATTGTGTGTGGATTGCTTGGATCGATTGTGACGCAGCCAATAGAATAGGATCCTTGCCCGTCAAAAATTGGGGTATAAGTAGTCCCATGATTTGTAGTTTTCCAAACACCACCAGAAGCTACAGCTACATAATATTCTGCGTTATTGTTTGGGTTAACTGCAATATCAGCAATTCTTCCAGAGGTTAATGCAGGACCTATACTCCTAAATTTTAACCCACTGAATGTTGAGGTTTTATATTTTCCTTTGTCTTTTTTTTCTTCTCCTTTTTTAGCGAGAACAGGAAGTGTAATTAGTATGGCGAGAGTCGCGAATAGTATTTTTTTCATCGTAAATTTATTTTAGGCGCAAGATAAACTAACTAAAGTGAACGCACTATCATTTTTAAATAAATGGTGCACGCAAGACGTCTTTATTGAGATCTAAGAATATCACTTTTTTCTATTGGGTATGCGTTTAAAGTGCCAGTGCAAATAGCAAGTAGCTCATTTTTTTGGTTGAATATTTCCCCTTGTGTAATTATAATACGTTTCCCTTTTTTAATCACTTTGCCCAACCCCCGAAGTTGGTCATTTAGCAGAGCAGGGTTTAAGTAATTGATTTTAAATTCTACGGTAGAAACAAGTTTTCCTTCTTCTGCAACAGCAGATAATGAAGCGACACCGATGATGGCATCCATGAATGCAGCTAATGCTCCACCATGTGCAGCAGAAGTGGTTGCGAGAATATCTTTGGTAACAGGCATGGAATAAATTACACGACCAGGTTCTGACACTTCAAATTTCATGTCTAATAATCTACCAAAATTATTTATTTTATTATATAAAACGAGAGGGCTTTCCATGGGTTATAGCTAGTATGTTGATATTCTTAGAATTCGCTATTAGTATTTCATAGCCCCTTTAAATACTTTTGAATTCTGCTATTATAGTTAAACTATTTGTATGACTGAGCCCAATAATAAAACCCTGTGAATATTGAGCCAGTAATCGACATCATTATTTCGATAAAAAATAAACCTTTGCCTACTCAGGCTTATTTTCTGCGTCACCATCAGAGAAATCTTCTACTTCTGGAACCACACTATCTTCAATGCTATTATTTTCTTCTGGGGCAGTCTCCTTAATTTGTTTTGGTTTGGGAATAGCCCCGCCCCCTGGCAAAGCAGTGGGTTCTAATCCTCCAGAAACTAATTCAATTGAGGCTTCAACGTCTAGAGGCTTATCTCGAGTTCCTTTTTCAACAACAACACACCATTGTCCATTACGGGGTACACCAAAAACAACTGGAGAGCTTTTAAAATTGCCTCCCCAATAAGAATGCGTTTGAGATTTCCTGTATTTAGCCAAATCTCTCTTAGACATCAATTTAACAATTGTTGGGTGACTAAAAGTTACTTTTACTTGTGATCCTTTTCTAGCTGAAAATGTTTTTGTTAAAAATTTCATCTGCTGTTTTGTTTTGGTATGGTAAAAATATAAAAAAAGAGTTCGCTACGAAAATTAGAGGGGCAAACATCATTAAAATATTTTACGTAAAGAAAAAGCCCTTTCCGAAGAAACGGAAAGGGCTTAAAAATTTTTTCAGAAATCGCAAATTAGATGTCCCAAAGTTCGGTTCTGTAACCTTTTATTTCCTCCCGGTTATATGGATTCTCAGACTTAGCAATTAGCTGCATTAAATATTGCAAGTTTTCGGTGTCAGTCAAATCCATTGGTT
>Ga0209406_1002720_pt1 | contig 11619 bp, 1 predicted proteins | sample COGITO_mtgs_1204_FD_184808 | JGI IMG/M metagenome (GOLD analysis project Ga0209406, IMG submission 184808) | Pelagic marine microbial communities from North Sea - COGITO_mtgs_120426 (SPAdes) (version 2) | ecosystem: Environmental > Aquatic > Marine > Epipelagic ...
TGCATAAACGCAGAGGGCATTGTCCGTATCCGTGGTAGGGTCACTGTCGTAATTGCACGCCGTGTTGTCCGTGCATCCCGTCACTTCATTGGCATCACACACCCCATCCCCGTCCGAATCAGGACAGGAGAACGTTACCAAGATGTTGTCTAGGCTGGCACTGTATTTCTTGAGTTGTGGAAAGAGGAAGCGAATTTTAATCGAACCCGATGCCACGGCTATACCCGTGCCTCCCGCACCCGTGTACGTGGAATTGCCGGATGCGAACGTGGCAATGGTAGTCCAATTCGAACCTCCATCGTCAGAGTACTGGAGCGAACCAGTGGTATATCCCGATCCTCCTCCTCCACCACTGGTCACAACATCCGCACTAACGTCGATGGTGCCAGATGTGCCATTGGATACTCCTGAGGACTGCCAGGTGGCCCCAGAATTTTGATTGGATGCTGTTGTATTGCCTCCAGACACTGTCCAGGTATTTGATGAAGCCGCTCCATCTATGATATCGTCAACTCCATCAGCATAATCTTCGGAGAAGAGGGTGGTTTGGGCGGAGAGGGAATGGCCGGGGTGTTGGTGTGGGAGGAGTGGCTGCAGGAAGAGCAAGGCGATGACTCCAAAAAACGGAAGCAGGAACTGAGCTCCTTCCTTTCTTTTCAGCAAGAAAGTAGAAGGACTACGCAAACAGAGCAGAACGTGACGCTTTAACAGCATGAGACGAGCAACAGTTTTAGACTTAGTAAGAAGCTACTAAAGATACAAAAAACACGTCAGACAAATCCTACAATCTCAAATCTACTAAACATATATAATCATCGTTCAGAAAGTTGATAATGCCCACTCATACTGTATAACACTAAATTCGTCTCAAAAATAGATTGGTCAGAAGAGTACAGATTATGACTTTTCCTTGAATTTTCACTCAACAATGCGCAATTCTCCAAGGAAAAACGCAAAAAGATATTCATCGCCAGATTCTTGTTTCGCTCCAGAAACAAAAACTACTTGACTGTCAGCAACTTAAGAATAGAATAGGCTACTGAGAACATCTCATCATAACGTGATCAAGACCCATTTAAATGGCCTTAAAACCTAACAAAAACGGTATTCATGCCCCTTTTTGAACCACCTACAACCTCAGTCCAACAGCTTCGGCTCTGGGGAGAAAAAGTGGCGCGCACCACTGTACTGGCCGGCATGAATTGCCGCCAGCAAATCGCCCACAAAAAGGGCGCTTTGTCTATCCAAAAAAGTGTTCTCAGCGGCCTGGCGCCATCAAAGAAAGCGTTTCAAGCAGCCCCTCGCGCTGCATACTCAAGCGGTATGCACCAGGCACTGTAGGATACCTCAATTGGAGCATGGAGCCTTCACTTGCCCACCCCCGATCAATCGATCTTCCAGCGGCGTCATAGAGGTTCCATTCCAGCCTCTGCCAGGGAATTTCGGAAACCAAAGACCACCCCTCTTGACCGCTCATTACCGTCCAAGCGTCGGCGACTGAACCCCGCAGGTCAGACGCCACCTGATAGGTGAGCAGTTCCTGCGCTGTGCAAGAGGCCCGTTCTGCTTCCAGGGTGACCTCATGGGTCCCCTGCCCTACCACTGTCAAATCAAGCGGCGCATTCTCTGCAACCACCACATCTTGGTAGTACCAGCGGTAATCGTCGGCCTCTCCCTCAAACGTGGCGCTCAAGGTGGCTTCTGCATCGTCATTGGCAATGACCACCTCATTCCAGCTCACCGTCATCACAGGTGCACTGACATCGATGGCATTGAATTCCACGAATTCCTGCAAGCACGCGTGTTCCACATCGAGCACATAGGCTCCCGGTGCGAGTCCATTCAAAGCGAATTCGCCGGATCCGGCACCTTGCAAGACAACGCCACCGTCATCCATCAAGGTCCAACCAAATACACCCCCGCCGTAAAGCTCGAATTCCACATCCACAGGTACCTCATTGCAAGGCGTCGCCGACCAATCCAGGCCGAGCAACTCAGGCTGCTCTCCTGGAGGCACGCTGACCTCACGCTGGCTCTTGGGGCATGTCGTTCCCTCCACGCCCGTCACGACCACCGAGTAGTCACCAGGGTGCACCGAGACAAATTCAGCTGACTCCTCCACGCCAAACAGCTGGTCCAACACCGCACCCCCAGGGTCCAGCAAGGACATATTTGCCGTTACGCCTTCGCCCACATGCACAGCAATTCTGCCATCCACCGCCTCAGGACAACTGGGCATCACCGGCTCTGCCCGCGCAAAGTCGTGTACGGCCAAGGTGAACCGTCCTTCTTCGGCAATACTCGACGTCATCGCAAAGGTCATTTCCTCCCCTTGAATCAGCGGCAAAGCATTGCCCGTTGAATGGTCCACAATGCTTCCGCACACACCCTCTGGCGCTTTCACAATGCGGATGACGGACTCATTGTTTGCAGTCGATTTAATCAAAAGGGGCTGTTCGAATGCCCTCGGCATCATTTTGGCGGCGTAAAGTGCACCACCTGACAGCAAGGCCACCTGGCCAATCCCCACACCAGTCGAACTGATAAAGCTGATGTCTGGCCCGTGCATGTATGACAATGTGCCGTTCTCTGAAGTCCTCACCCTCAAGTAAGAGCTGCCTTTGGCATTCTCCACCTCGATTAAAATCGAAGGTTCATCCTCACCCGAGCGCACAAACGGCCCCGCTTCCGCTGCATTGTCAATCGCCGAAGCAGGCACCGTCAAAGAATCGGCTGTCATGCCTTCCCTCAAACGAACCCAGAAGGCATTGCCTGGTTCGATGTAGCGCCTTCCATTTACTTGCAGCGAGTCCAGGCCAAGTGCGCTGTAGCGCTCAAACAATTTGTCTTGCGTATTGTAAATCGCGACTTGGTCCTCAATCACAGCGCTGTTTACATCGGCCAATACATGCCAATCCAATCTCGCCTGGTAAGGGTTTGAAATGAGGTTCCAACCGGAATACACCGCATCGGTTAAATTCCATCCAGTGAACACGCCCTCCGTAAACTCCGAGCGGGTCAGAGCATACCGCTTCTGTGCATTGACTCCGTGATTCCGCAAAGCACCATTGACCGCCATGGTCGGTGTTTGGTTGCCATATATGTATATCCAACATCCCCCGAGGGTGTCTAGGGGGGTGTTGTCTCCTGTCGGCGTGACGATGGATCCCGTCGTTTCATCCCAGAACAGCACTGTCGATGAACTGTTCGGATAGTCTGAGCTGGGCCAGCTCGAGGAATAAAAGTCATCGATGCCATTGAGCGAGGAGACGGTCAATCCATCAATTCCAGAACCCGAATACAGCGATGCGCCCCAGTAGGTCACACCATCATCATCCGGACCGATGTAGCGCTCTGCTCTCGCCAGTGGGATGTTGCCAATCCCTTCTCCGGTAACCTGCGCTTCAGCTGGCACCTGGTCCAACAATCCCGTCCCTGTATCGTCAGACGCAAATCGCAGCACTTTTTGTCCCATGTTGAGCTTGCCCCGCACCATGCTCAAGCGGTCTTTGACCGCCAATGTATCCTCCACTTCCACCGTGACCTCTGTCTCGGTATCACACAGCTCCACAGTGAGGTGATCAAACCTCGGAGACTTTCCACGTATGGCCCGGTTGCCCTCTCCAATAATGTTCACCCTTCCTTTCATTGCCATGGGCGACTCCATGGGGAAATCAACGTCCCCTTTCAATGCAAGGACTTTTCCTGGTGGCACCTCCACGGGATGTTCCGGGTTCAATGAAATCCCCCGCATCGTCGCCACATTAACCGTAGAGTCAAGGTTGGACCAGTCCATTCCTCCTGACAACTTCAATCGCCCAGGCCCCTTGACCTGGTTGCCCAAGGCCGCATCGAAGGGGTCAACGATTTCCAGGGTAACAGAGTCTGGTATAAAGACGGAAGCCCCTGCCTTCAAGTCGAGGCCTTTGACGCAAAGCAGGCCTCCCGCGACCCCTACTTTGTCAAGGATGAGGTCCACGTTCGGCTCCACCCTCACAACCGTCGATGGGCTCAAGGACAACTCCACCGACTGAACATCGTCTGGCGATCCATCAGCGCTTTCTGTATCCAACCAGATTCGCGCATTATGCAAACCTGAAGTCATGGCACAACAAGTGTCCCAAGCATAGGTACAACTGCCGTCATCAAACGCGGCATAATCATCGTAATCGGTGGCACGACTGTCAGTACAGCCCTCATACCAACCAAAGAGGGTCACGTCATCAAATTGCACATCCGTTCCAATCCCATCGTTGAGACCGCGAATCTCCAACTGCACATTTTCTGGGGCATCAACAAAAGAGGAAAGCGATTCACTCCACTCCGATGTCAAGGAATCTCCCGTAATCACACTGCCTTCGTAAACAGCTCCACCCGAAAGCACATTGACCTGCATCTGATCCGAAACACCGGTTCCGATTCCCTTGACCTTAGACTGTAACGCCAATTTGCCAAAGACACCCGTTTCGTCCGTCATATTAATAATTCGGCTGACCCATCCCAGCTCGGAACCATTCAACTCCAATCCCGAGAAATATGCATTCGCTCCTTCGTGCTTGACTCCCCAATAGGTGGGGTTGTCGGCGACAAAGTCAGCCGAATTCACATCCAAGCTCCACTCAGGATTGTCAGGGCCGACATCATTCGTGCCTGTCGCTCCATCATAGCCATAACCCGATTCAATCATACCGTCAGTAACGGGCACCATCGCACTCTGCTGTAAAGCAGCACCATCCGACCCAAAACTTTCAAACCACACCGTTGTCCCCAGCATTGAATCGCACACGCACCCCGAGCCTGTCGGGTTCAACGTCTTGAAATAGGCATATCCATCTGATGGCGCGTTGCAGTCTCCTTGTTCTCCGGGGTAATGACAAGGCGGTGGTTGATTGAAGTTACATGCCGCCCGATCGAAGCATGCCTCCACCACAGCAGGCTCCACAACAGTCAAAGTCGATGCAGCTGTCACTGTATCACCTTCGTAAATGACACTGACCGTCACCACCTGCGTACCGGGCGTCAGCACCGACACCGACGAAAGGGTTCCACACTCATCCGTTCCCACTTTGTATTCAAAACATCCCGCAGGATCGGTCAACATCACGTCAGGGTATGCCCCACCAATATCTCCTGCAAGGGCAAAACCACCTGTATTACCATCCATCGTACCCACGGTCAAATCAGAAGCGTCCGGCAACACCAATGTGCTGTCACATGAGCAGTAGTCACAGGACCCATCATTGAAATTGGCTTCCGGATCATAGTTGCAAGCCCCAATTTCTGTGCAACCTGGAGGGTAGTCACATTCACCATTCCCATTGAAATCGCTTCCTCCACAAATACCACACTCGTCGAACACATTCCCATCACAATCGCATTCCCCAGCGGGAATACCACTGCCTCCGCAGACGCCACACGCATCCAAATAGTCGCACCCATAATTCAAGTCCGCACAAGCGTCATAGTTGCATGCTGCTGCATCCGTGCATCCAAGAACAGGTTGGCAGCTGCCATCATCCATCGTCGCAGTAACATCATAATTGCCTGAGCAAGGATTGGTGCAACCGAGGCAACTGTAGTCGCACCCCACATCAATCAGCGCATCCGGATCATAATTACAAGCCGACCCATCCGTGCAACCCGCACAAGATGTGTACTCACACGTCCCGTCGTCGCTATTGGCTTGGGGGTCATAATTGCACGCCGGCGGCGTACCATCCGTGCTCACACCATCGGTGCAGCCCAGAAAAATGCAGCACTGGTCCACGCCGAGTTCACAACCAACTATAGTGGTATCAGCGTCGTAGTTGTCGGCATCCGGATTCGTGCATCCGAAATAGAGACAACCTATGTTGCCTTCATCGGCATAGCTCATGGAAGCCGTATCGGTGCAGTTGTCTGTATCGTCACAGATGCCATCGGCATCGACATCCACTCCCGTTCCTCCACAAACATCACACGCATCCAGCACGTTTCCGAAGCAATCGCAATCTCCAGCGGGAATGCCCGCACCTCCGCACACCCCGCATTCATCCAGCACGTTGCCATTGCAGTCGCAGTCCCCCACGGGTATACCTGATCCTCCGCACACCCCGCATTCGTCCAGCACATTGCCGTTGCAATCGCAGTCGCCTTCGGGGATGTCCGTGCAGCCACATTCATAGATGGCACCCGGACCGTCGCAGATCCCGCACGCATCCGGCAGATAACAACTGCCATCATCGTAATCTGCGCTTGAATCATAATTGCACGCATTCACATCGGTACATCCGCACGCATTCCCCGGCTCAAACAACAAGTTGAACAGGTCTTGATCGGCGCCAACGCCATTGGGAAAGACTTGGCAGTAAAGCTGCCCCGACAGATCACCATCTGTCGTGACTTGGGCAATCAGCACCTTCAAGTCGGTCCCCGCCACGCCATTGGCATCTCCATTCAGGGCATACCACGAACCCCCAAAAGCATCATCGATAACAATACTTGCTCCCAACACGCCTGAACCGGGGTCAAAATTGGTGACCCACGGATTTCCAGCGACTTGAACAGTAGCAACAGCAGCCTCTCCAGCTGCCGCATTCGGCTGCTGGTCCAAACCAATCGTCACCCATGAATCAAATGGCAACGCCGGGTATGAGGAATACAAAACTGGATTGATACCATTCGGTGTTGCTGCACCAACTTCATTGTGATAAAAGGCGGTCGTCGTGCTCAAATGTGCGGGATTTGTCAGGTCCCCGCTCACCGCGCTCATGAAGTCGTCCGCATTTGGCATGGTGACGTAGAGACGGTATGTAGAATAGCCTGTGAGGTCCGTACCGTCGGAGAGGATCCCGATGTCCGTGGCGATGGTGTCGATTTCCAGGCCGTAGAGCAGGTTGTCCGAGGTGATGTTGTCACCTGCGCAAGAGCAGTAGTAGCAACTGCCGTCGTTTTCGGTAGCCAGCTCATCGTAATTGCAAGCGGCCACATCGTCGCAACCGGGCACCTCATCGCTGTCGCAGATGCCATCGCCGTCTGCATCGAGCAGGGTGACCGATCCATCGAGGTTGCACTCCTCGCAAAGCTGCGGGTAGACGCAGATACTGTCGGCAGGAACCGTCCAGTTGGGTGTGTAGTTGCAGGCGGCTTCAACGGTGCAGCCCTCGACAAAACACATCCCTTCTGCCGTCCAAGAAATAAACGAGTACTCCGCAGGAGAGGTATTGATGTCGCCATTGTGAATGCCCACTTCCCACATGCCCGATCCGGACATGGGCGCTCCTGTGAGGTCGACCGTAGCACTATATGTTCCTGGGACAGACGTATTCCAAGATTCAGGCCAAGTAGGGCCCAGCGAGGTACATCCATTGCCAGCCATGTAGGGGCTCAAATTGCCCTCCTCTGTCCAAGGATTTCCACCGAAGTAGTAGCAGTTGCCATTGGGGTCAATGAAGCTGATCAGGATATCGGACACCCAATTCCTCATGCTGCCTGTCGGGGCAAAGTCGACGGTCAACGTAAACAACCCTATGCCGCCAATGGCGCTGGCCTCGACATTCCAAACTTCATATTGGGTACCCGCAAGGTCTACTTCACTCTCCATGGTGTAGCTGCAACAGCCCACCACAGGGTCGATGACCGGCGTGCAAGAGCCATCGTCCACCACGGCATTCTCATCGTAGTTGCATGAAGCAGGACTCGTGCAGCCCGAGCAAGACCCTCCGTCACCACCGCACTCGCCGCAGGCATCCAACGATTGGCAGGACCCGTCGTCCACCGCAGCATCGGCATTGTAGTTGCATGCCTCGGCATCGGTGCACCCTACAATCGCTCCATCCGCGCAAATCCCGATGAAATTGAAGCTTGCATCGAAGGTCACTTCCGTACTGCTGTCAAATCCGTTCCAGACCTGAAGCGTCCAATCCCCGTCCCCGTACAACGCGGCATCGGAGAGGTCCAAAGAGGCTGAGTAATTGCCACTGTACACCTGCCTCCAATTCAGCGGCCACGATGCCCCTCCGGCCGCAGACGCGCAGCCTGAATTCACATTGAATCCGCCGACCTGTATACAGTCTCCTGCAGGTGAGGTCAGGGTAAACATGAGGTCTGATGCCCAAGTGCTGTTGTTGCCCGTAAAGGCCAAGTCCACCTCCACATAACCAAGGGAACCCGATCCGTTGAACACAACCGGCACGCCCGATGCGCCCCCCACCAGGGACTCCGCCGAAGACACAGTCGTAGCACAGCTACAATCCCCAATAGGGTTAAATGCACACGTGCCATCATCCACCACTGCCTCACTGTCATAATTGCAGGCCGCACTGTCTGTGCAACCCGCACCTTCTTCGCACATGTCCACAAAAGACATGTCCATGTCGTAGACCATGTCGGCGTTGCCAATGTCCGAGCCATTGGCCACGCGGACCGTCCAAATACCCGTTCCGAATAGGTTTCCTGCAGACACATCAACCGTGATTGTCCAAGGTGAACCTGCAGCTGCACCCTCGTTCCACGACAGGGGCCAATCTTGGATGTCGGTGTATCCGAGACCATAAGAGAAGACGTTATACCCTCCCCATTGGACCCCGTTTCCATTGGGGTCCACAATGGCCACCAAAACATCCGAAGCCCAGTTGTTGGAAGGATTGCCCCCAGTGGCTACCAGCGTGATGTCCACCAAACCAACCGTATCCACAGCCGTCGCTTCGAAGGTGAATACCTGCTGTGTCCAGCCTGGCAAAGGATTCGTGACCATCGACCACGTCACGCCGTCGCCGTTACACACCCCACAGGCATCATAGACGCCCACACAAGGGTCCACATCATCACACACTCCGTCCGCATCCGCATCAGCGGTGCAGGATCCCCCACATACGCCAATCGCGTCTTCGACATTGCCATTGCAATCGCAATCACCGGGAGCAATGGGGTCGCAACCACATTCACCAGAAGGACCACTTCCATTGCACACTCCGCAAGCGTCATATTCACCTATGCACGGGTCCACATCATCACATACACCGTCCTCATCGAGGTCTTCGGCGCAAGTTCCATTGCACACGCCGACAGCATCAATGACGCCGACACACGGGTCCACATCATCACAAATACCATCCCCATCCGCATCTGCTAAACAGGATCCATTGCACACATTCAAAGCATCATAGGCCCCCACACAATCGTCCACATCATCACAAATGCCATCCTCATCCGCGTCCGTTCCGGAACCGCCACATACACCGCACGCATCATCATATTGACACGCGCCATTGGCCGGGTCCTGGTAGTTACACGCCGCCGTATCGCCGCAATTATCATCCGCATCACAAATGCCGTCTGCATCAGCATCAGGGCATGAAAACACCCCGGTGAGCACCACGTCGTCCAGAAAGTACGATTTGTTCTTAACGCCATAAGACAAGTTGATGACAAAGACTGCTTCCGTTTCACCCGCATGCGGAGCGAAATCAAATGCCAACACCCCGCCCGTTAGAGGCAATGAAACAGCAGCTGCGCCATTGAGCAAACCATTGGGAGATGACAATTCGGCCGTCCACACATTATTGCCATTTTGCACCTCAGAATCACCATAAACACTAAGCTGAAGTCCGCTGTAATCAACAACAGGTATCGCTTCACTTTGCCAGACGCAGCTGTAATTGACGTTTTGATCCGGCCCGGACCTGTATTCAAAACGTGAGTCACCTACAGGCGAGGTCCATTCAGAAATGGACATCGTACCGCCTCCGGTCTCTGTAGCAGACCAAGCGTCGGGACTGGCACCAGAGAGGGCAGTGCCACTGGTGCCTGAGTCGGCATCGAAATTGGCTTCGTAGAGGGTTTGGACTTGGGCATTCGCTGAGGAGGAGCCAAAGAGGAAAACGAAGGAGAAAGAAAAAGCAATGAGGCCCCAAATCCTGAAGGAATCGGGACGCTTCCGGAGGCACGTTCCGGCAAGGTAAGAGGGTCGCAATGAGAGCACGCTGCGCAAGTAATTAGGTCCGAGTAAATCTAGACCCACAACATGCATTATCAATCGGATTTAGACGGTCCCAAATGCCCTTTATACCGACGGATTACACGCCGTATTCATGTAATGTGTAATCCAGGCAGTGATAATTCGATGAACTTATCAATCAGGTGCTGTTGACATCGTATTGCATCTCGAAAAGCCTACTGTACACACCTTTCAGCGATAACAACTCCACATGACCGCCGGATTCAACAACACAGCCATCATCCATCACAATGATCCGATTGGCGTCCTGAATTGTAGACAACCGATGCGCAACCAGGACGCTGGTCCGGTTTTCGGTCAACCTCGCCGTAGCCGATTGAATCATCAACTCACTCTCCGGATCGATTGAACTCGTCGCCTCATCCAGCACAAGCACCCCTGGCCGCTGCGCATAGGCGCGAACAAACGCTATGAGCTGACGCTGACCCGTCGAAAGCATGACCCCCCTCTCCTTCACATCATACTGCAGGCCTCCAGGCAGTTGCTCAATCAATCCCCTCACCCCAACTGCATCTACCGCTTCTTCCACCAACCCCAACGGGATCTCCGGCTCGAACAGCGTGATGTTGTCCAACAGCGATCCTGTGAACAAGAAGACGTCCTGCAAGACGACCCCGACTTCGCGCCTCAATACGTCCAGCGGAATCGTGCGCAGGTCATGACCATCGATGGTGATGGTCCCCTTTTGAAACTCGTAAAAACGGCACAACAGGTTGATGATGCTGCTCTTACCGGCACCAGTCGCTCCGACAAAAGCCACACATTCACCGGCCTGCACCTCGAAACTCACCCCCTTCAGCACCCAATCCTCGTCTTGGTAAGCAAACCAAACATCATCAAACACAATGTGCCCGTTGAGTGCATCAATGGCTACAGCTTCTTGCAGCGTTGGCTCAGGCAAGGACTCATCCATGTCCAGCAAGTGAAACACCCGGCTGGCGTTGACGATGCCCATCTGCAGCACATTGAACCGGTCGGCCAGCTGCCGGATGGGGCGGTAAAGCATGAAAACGTACAAGATGAATTGCAAGACCAACCCCAAGGTCATTTCGCCTTGCGCCACGCCATCAACCCCAAACCACAACAGCAAAGCCACACTGGTCGCAGAGAGCATCTCAACAATGGGAAAGAAGATGGAAAAGGCCCAGATGGAGCGGATGTTGGCCGCCCGGTGCGCGGCATTGTGCAGGGCAAACTTTTGGCGCTCGGCCTCTTCCCTTCCAAAAGCCTGAATGATGCCCATACCGGTGACATGCTCCTGCACAAAAACATTGATCCGGGCCACCTCATTTCTAACCGAAACAAAGGCCTTCTTGATGGCTTTTTGGAAGACGCGTGTGGCCAACAGCAGCACCGGGATGGGCAGAAGAATCACCGCCGTGAGGGGGACATCAACCCACAACATGGCGCCGATGATGACAGCCAATTTGAGGATATCCCCTACCGCATTCAACAGGCCATTTGAAAAGACGTCAGCAATGCCATCAATGTCCCCTACGTGCCTTGTAACAAGTTGTCCAACAGGTGTTTTATCGAAATACTTCAAGCGGAACTTTAACACGTGATTGTACAATTCCGACCGCAAATCCAAGGTCACACTTTGGGCCACCCAATTGGCCCAA
>Ga0209406_1002732_pt1 | contig 11609 bp, 9 predicted proteins | sample COGITO_mtgs_1204_FD_184808 | JGI IMG/M metagenome (GOLD analysis project Ga0209406, IMG submission 184808) | Pelagic marine microbial communities from North Sea - COGITO_mtgs_120426 (SPAdes) (version 2) | ecosystem: Environmental > Aquatic > Marine > Epipelagic ...
TTATGGTTCTGGCCCTGACCGGAAGCGCAGTGACACGCTATATAAGCGGTACCGGGTACGACTGGTTCATCGAATTGCCCCCGGCGTTGGTGCCTTGGATGGTTTTTCCGCTGCTGGGGCCGTTGCTGCGGTCAGGATCGCATATTCAGGTCGACCTGATGCCTACTCTCTTGGAGGGCAAGGCGGCGCTGTGGCTCAAGTTGTTTGTCTATTCACTGATGGTTTTGGGGTCATTGATTTTCCTGCAAGCGGGGAATGAGGCTGTAGCTTTGTTCCGTCGTCTTGGCCAACTCATGGAACTGGAAATCGAACTGCCGATCTGGTGGATGTACTTGGCGTTTCCAACTGGTTTTTTCATTCTTTTGCTCTTTTCATTTGAGTTGTGGCTAGAGACGCTCCGTGAACTGACAACCCGTGAAGGAACCGCATCATGAACGCCGCTGCTACGTTACTTTCTATGCTCTTGCTGCTTTTGTCGGTGCCGATCTTTATGGTCTTTGGCCTGGGCAGTGCTTCAGTGGCGATACTTGGCATGGACCTTCCATGGTCCACACTTATTCAGGTTTCCTTTGGATCGATGACCAAACATGTGCTGATCGCGGTGCCGTTGTTCATTTTCACGGGCATGGTCATGCTACGAGGTGGCGCCGCCGCAAGGCTGGTTCATTTTGCCACCACATTGGTTGGCCATTGGCCTGGTGGCCTGGGTTTGGCGATGATCCTTGCTATGGGTTTTTTCGCAGCGTTCTGCGGATCTATTCTGGCGGCGATTACTGCGGTAGGCACGATTATGATCCCAAAGATGGTCGAACAAGGCTATCCAAAACCCTTTGTAATCGTGCTTGCAGCCTCTGCTGCGTTTCTGGAAGCGCTGATCCCACCGTCTAACGCAGCGATCCTTTTCAGCGCGCTGACCGATGTGCCAGTGTCGCGCACATTTGCCGCGGGTTTCGTGCCGGGCATTGTTTTGCTGGTTCTTTTGTCCATCGTTGTCACATGGCGCTGCCGCAATCTGCGCAACCCTGAGAAAGCGACCGCCGCTGAGCGTTTGTCAGCCTTCCGCTCCGCCGTACCGGGATTATTCACGCCATTTATTATTTTGGGTGGCATCTATGCTGGATTGCTGACGCCCTCTGAATCTGCCGCTGTTGCGGGTATCTGGGCCATTCTGATCGGTATTTTGATTTACCGGGAGCTGACGTTCCGCGCGCTTTTAGACGCTTTGCATCAGACCGCGCGGATCACTGCTGTGATCTTTTCCATCATCGCGATGGCCACCTTCTTGAGCGTTGTTTTGACCTATACTCAGGCGCCGCAAAAGCTGATTGCCTTTTTTACTGAAATGGGTGGCACGCCGATGGCATTCTGGATGGCTGTTGCGGTGATTTGCCTGATCCTTGGCACCTTCGTTGAGATTGTGCCGGTGTTTTACCTCACTGTGCCGATCTTTGCCGCACTGGCCTTGTCGCTGGGTCTGGATATCCTACAACTCTACATCGTCTTTGTCGCCTTCGCCGGCATCGGGATGATCACGCCGCCCGTCTGTGTCGGCATCTACACCGCCGCAGGTGTCGCCAAAGAGAGCCCCGAGAAAGCGTTCCGCGAAGTGCCGGTGTTTGTCGGTGTCGGGATCATTTTTGGCATGCTGATGATCGCTTTTCCACCGGCTGCGACATGGTTGCCTAATCTGCTTAACTAAGCTCGGCGCTCAGTTTTTCGACGTGATCCACCCGCTGTTGCAATTGCTGGCCAAAGAGGTCGACAAATTTCAACGCCTCGCGTGACAGCTCCTCGCGACGGGCGGCAACGACAGCGACAAAATAGGTCAGCTGTTGTTTGATTGGTCGAAACACCACGCCGCCCATACGCACTGCCTGTTCTGCTGAAAATGGATCGGCAATGGCTAGCACAGAGGCTTCGCGCACCAAAGCGCCGGCCAAAGGCATATTGGCAACAGAAAGACGTGAACGTGCACGCAATGTGTCCGAAAGCTCAGGATCTATCGACATCATTGAATCTGGGTAGCTGGCACCAAAGGTGACAAAGGTCTCTGTCTTGGCTACATCTTCAAGATCGATAAGCCCGAATTCACGTGCCAAAGGGTGCTCTTCCGGCACCAGGCAAACATATGCAACTGATTTTTTAAACAAGACTTCGACTCCGGCGTAATCCGGCTCGCGCCCAACAATTCCCAGATCAAGCTGGCGCATCTGAACCGCATCCAGAATGGCGGGCGTGTTGCGCGTTTGTACAGCAAACTCGATATCGGGGTTCTCATGGTAAAGACGGCTGATCGCTTTGGGCAGCTCAATCGTTGCGATGGATTGGATTGCCCCGATGGAGATTGTACCGCCCCGTGATGTTCGAATGGATTTCGCCAAATCTTGCAGACGATCAATGCCCATGAACATGCCTTCTACACCTTCGTAGAAATGTCGCCCTTCCACCGTGGGCGTCAACCCGCGCCCCACCCGTAGGAACAGGGGAAACCCGGCTGACTGCTCAAGATCAGCGATCAGCCTGCTGACACTGGGCTGAGAGATATGCATCATCTTGGCTGCTTCGGTGATAGAGCCACAGCGGATGGTCGCTCTGAATGCTTCTAGCTGACGCAGGTTCATTGGCGGTATTACCTCAGTTTTTCCTATGGGTTACCTTAATTCATTTGCTCTCCCTTTGTATAGGTGGAAGCTTTCCATCGGTTTTAGTTATGGAAACATCTGCTAATTTGATTTACTTTGGCAAGGGTGGTTATCTAAAATACTTCATGAAATCTTCTGCATTCCATGCAATTGGCTGGTATTAATTATCTGAATTTGACCATCCCCGGTGGTACTGTCAGACAAAACTTGCTTGAGCCGTGCAGGGCGGTTTTGTGGCCTCGCCGTATGACAAAACGCTCTCCATTCAGGTCCTTTAAAACGAGCCTTGAGACCATCCGCCTGGCTGTGATGCTTTATTTTCAACTTAAAGTTTAACTATTCGCTTCTCGTCCCTAAATCCCAACTAAATCCCAAGAAATGCGTCTGTGCGTCCGTTGCGCATGTACTTTCAGTAACTCTAAGTCAGCGTAAGTCCACCAAAGAAGTCTATAGAAAACTCATGCGCAACATGCGCACAGACGCAATCGTTAACCAATGGTCAACAACAAGAACACCAACAGCCCCTTTAGTCCCTTTTGTTAAATCCAAAGATAACCAAAGGCACCCGGGGCCTCATTTGTTATCCATGGGACCCTATTAGTCTCAGGCCACCACTGCGGCCACCAAAGGTGCCCTAGACAGACACAGGTGGCTGTAGTTAAGCTGTTGTTATCGCTTGTGTCGGTGTGTTGACTGATGCCTTTCTAAGGAACCAATGTCCGTGTGGGGGCACCATAATACATCGTAAATATATTATATATCAACGTGTTAAATATTGATAGAATTAGCCCCCCTTTCATCCCTCCTTTGGTTGACCATACCCGCTATATTTGCCACGCCCCCGCACGCCTGCGCATCGCTGCAAACATGTTTGGTTTGGTATGCGGTTACGCGGCTATTTGCGTGTTGAGGCCGTAGTGGTCCACTGAAGGCGCCACAAGGGCTGGGTGTGGGGTTGGGTTGGACGTGTGGGGCTGCAGGAGCGCCAATTCTACTCACGAGACAATTTCAAGCTCAATCTAACCGCCGCTCTGATTGAGTGGCCTAAATTCTTGAATGAATAGGTTCAGGCTGCGCTGGCAATCTGATGCGAGTTCTCATTCGTCTGACAGTACTGAGCGGTCAATTGCTCGCGCTGTCAATTCTGAAATACTTGACTGTTAAAGCACATGCGTCATTGTGGAATCCATAGCCCAGTGGGGCACAGGTTTACTCATGTGATGGACGGTGGAATGAGCCAGAACGAGATCGATGATTTACGGGTTCGTCTCGTTTCACCTCCTAAAATGATAATTGGTGGCACCAGTGTTAATGCTGTTTCCGAAGCCGTTTTGGATGTGGTTTCACCAATTGATGGCTCGCTTTTGGCAAAGTTACCAGATGCCTCAGAGGTGGATGTGGCGGATGCGGTCGAGGCTGCGCGCAGGGCGTTTGAAACTGGTTCTTGGGCGAAAATGGCTCCGGCTGCTCGAAAGAAAATCCTGCTGGATTGGGCACAGTTGATTGATGATCACGCGCTTGAATTGGCCGTGTTAGGCGTGCGCGATAATGGCACTGAAATTTCCATGGCCATTAAGGCGGAGCCAATGTCCGCCGCAAATACAATCCGCTATTATGCTGAAGCCATCGATAAGATTTATGGTGAAGTCGCGCCAACCGATGCCTCTACATTGGCCATGATCCTAAAAGAACCCATTGGTGTCGTGGGTGCCATTGTACCATGGAATTTCCCGCTAATGATATCCGCCTGGAAGATCGCGCCGGCGTTGGCGATGGGAAATAGTGTTGTCTTAAAGCCTTCTGAGATTGCCTCACTCTCTGCTCTGCGATTGGTGGAATTGGCGCATGAGGCTGGTCTGCCGGATGGTGTTTTAAATGTGGTGACCGGGCAAGGCGCTGTCGCAGGACAGGCGTTGGCAAGGTCCATGGATGTCGCTTCTTTGGTGTTTACCGGATCCGGCCGCGTTGGGCGACTGCTGTTGGAACATGCCGCACAGACCAATCTCAAGCGTGTCTATTTGGAGCTTGGCGGTAAATCGCCGCATGTGGTTTTTGAGGACACCGATGACTTAGAGACGGCGGCACAGGCCGTCGTCGCAGGAATTTTTCGAAATTCTGGACAAGTCTGCATCGCCGGCTCGCGGTTGCTGGTCCAAGACAGTATTCATGACACCTTCGTGGAGAAAATCATTGCGATAACTCAGAAAATGCGGGTCGGAGACCCACTCAGTCTCGAAACACAAATCGGTGCGATGAGTTCGGAAGCACATTTAAATCGGGTTTTGCAGTCGCTCGAGTCTGTAAAGTCCATTGTCGCGGGTGGTGACAGAATTTTGACAGAAACCGGAGGCTATTACATGCGCCCGGCAATTGTCACCAACATGAGCCCCAAAGATCGGTTGGTGCAAGATGAGGTGTTTGGACCGGTCTTGACCGTCACGCGCTTTACTTCAGAAGAGAACGCCGTCGATTTGGCCAATGCGACGGAGCTCGGCCTGTCAGCCGGTGTCTGGACATCTCAGTTGAGCCGCGCACATCGGATGGTGTCAGCGCTGCGCGCCGGAGTGGTTCATGTGAATACATATGGCGGCGCCGACAACACAGTGCCTTTGGGGGGATATAAACAATCGGGAAATGGTCAGGACAAATCTCTGCATGCCTTAGATAAATACATGAACAAAAAAACGGCTTGGATTAAGCTATGAGGGCGCCAGTAGATAAAAATAACGACCTGCTTTTGTTTACAGAGGGGCTGCCATGCACGCAAGCTGAACAATTTTGCAGTGAGTGCCCGCCAGACAAAAAAACCAAGGTAGAAGACCTGTTCCAATTCTCGCGGGGACGTGGAGATGTGCATATCTCCATCATTGCAGCCTGTCTTGCCCTGTTCTTTTTCGCAATGTTTTTCACCCAGACCGGCTGGGATAATCGAAAGCTGCCCGATGGCTTTGCCAGTTACCTTGCGCATCAATTTGGGTTGATAGATTTGGACGGCAAAGTCACAAGGTTCGGCCGTATTCTCAAACAATCTTGGGTTGCGCCTATGTTCTGCCTGACGGTCCTGGTGCCAACGGCGCTTTGGAACTTGCGTGCCTCTTTGAAAGAGCATCTTTGGCGCAAAAGGTTTTTGCTTCCAACCAAAGCCAGTTTTGAGGTTGTTAAATACATCGAGGCGTTTGAGTTTGTCATCTATTTCATTGCCTATACAATGCTCGTTCCAATCTTTGGGTATTTACTTGCAACGGTGTTCCTAGGCGTATTTTTGCCATGGCGCCTTGGCTACCGTGGCCGGCTGTGGTTGCTGCGCGGCTTTTCCTGCAGCGTTGCAGTGGTGATCGTGTTTCGCACATTGCTCCAGATTAAAACACCCGTATCAATTTGGCTTTATGATCTGATGCCGGCACCCCTACGGGGCTTCTTGTTGACGTATTTTTAGGACCAAGCGCTTGGATGCATTTCTTCTCGGACTTGAAAGCTTGCTGCAACCGGCAGTGCTGCTGGCTATTGTGATCGGCTCGGTCGGGGGCGTTGTGATCGGCGCTGTACCCGGGATTGGTCCAGCCATAGCGATTGCTATATTGTTGCCAGCAACAGTCTTCTTGGATGATTTGGTGAGTCTTGTGCTGCTTCTGGGGATATATGGCTCGTCCATGTATGGCGGTGCGATACCTGCGATTTTGATCAATACGCCCGGCACGCCCGTGAATGCCCTCACGACCTATGACGGCTATGCGATGACGCGGCGCGGGGCTCCATCGCGCGCGCTGTCATTGGCCTATTCAGCATCGTTTTTTGGTGGGTGTTTCTCTATTGCAGCGGCTTTGATCGCCTTGTTTGCCTTTGGGCCCTATTTGCGTGATTTAGGGGCTTTGTTTGGCCAACGCGATATTCTAATGGCCGCGATACTGGGGGCGGTCTTATTGATTGCTGCACATCGGAAAACCATGGTGATCGCTGCAATGCTGTTCGGTTTTGGGTTTTTGATTGCAATGATCGGTCGCCAGACCACACGGAAGATCGATCGATTTACCTTTGACATAGAGTATCTTTATTCCGGGTTTAATCTCATTGTTGTGATCGTCGGCATTTTTGCTCTGAGCCAAGCTCTGAATTTGATGGTCGGCAAAGATGACGATCCGCCAGAGGCTCGGATATCTGGAGGGTTATTTACGGGCTTCCGGGATCTAATCTCCAATAAGCTCATTGCGGTCATATCGGCCTGCTATGGAACGGTGATGGGGATTATCCCAGGCGTTGGCGAATTTGTTGCGCAGTTTTTCAGCTACTCCACGGCGCGGGCTATTTCAAAAGACCCAGCAAGATTTGGCCATGGATCTCCAGAGGGATTATTGGCCTCAGAGACATCAAACAATGCCGTACCGGCGGCAGCTATGATACCGCTATTGGCACTGGGCGTGCCGGGCGAAGCGCTCACGGCGATGATGATGGTTGTGTTTTTTGACGCTGGGATTAAGCCCGGACCAGATATTTTTGACACCAACCCAGATTTTTTATTCAGCCTGTTTTCGGCTTTGTTTTTGGTCAACGTCTTTGTCCTCATAACTTTGCTTTTTTCGACTAAATTCATCGCGAAAATGATTTATATTCCCAATCGCTTTTTGGGGGCGATGATCATGATCTTGTCGTTTGTCGGTGTCTACTCAATCCGCAACAGTTTCGTAGATTGTATTTTTGCGGTCATTTTTGGGTATATTGGGTTTATCTTGAGGCGCTTGAACTGGCCGCTTGTGCCTATTGTCTTGGGATTGGTCTTAGGCTCTATTATATTGGAGCGCCTCACTGCAGGAGCTGGGCAAATAAAAACGGCGTTAGACTTAATTAACCGTCCAGTCTCCGGAACGTTATTCGTGGTGATCCTAATGGTCATGGGGTTCATCATTTGGACGTCGATTAGGAACCGGCGAAAACACTTTCAATAATGGCCAATAAAATAGGGAGTTTGGAAATGAAAAAATTAGCAGCAATTGCGGCCTTATCCGCATCGACTGTTTTGTCTGGGGCACTGCCTGCCCAGGCCGAATACCCAACGACACCGGTACAATTTGTGGTGCCATGGCCGCCGGGCGATTTTGAAGATATTCTCACACGGATGATTGCCGCCAAAATGGAAGAAATGACGGGCGTCTCAGCTTCGGTTGTGAACAAACCTGGCGGCGGCGATGGACCATTTCCGGGAGCTTTAGAGGTCCTCAATGGTCCTGCAGATGGCTCCATGGTTGGGTCTTTTGTGATTGGCGTTCCAATCGTTGGGCCCATGATCGATATTGGAATTGAGGAAGATAGTTTCACACCCGTTGGGATTTTTCTCACCTACCCCTTTGTTTTGGCGGCCTCCGGAGATGCCCCTTACGCCAATATGGCTGAACTGGCTGCCCATGCCCAAAACAATGATGTGGTTCTTGGACATTTTGGAGCGGGTCTGACCCCAACCAAAGCCTCTTTCGCCGCTGCGAAGAAGATGGGATTTGAATTTGCAGATGACAGCGCCTTTGACATGTTGGATTGTAACACTTTGTCGTCGGGCGATGCGGATGTTGTGAATACGACCCTAGCGTTGATTGAACCCTGTTTGGATGAGATCAATATTTTGGCAAATATTGGATCAGAACCGATCGCTAAATTGTCAGGCGTCAAAACCCTAGCGGCCCAGTCTGGGATCAATGATCTGGAGCTTTGGAACGGCCTATTTGTGAAGAAAGGCACGCCACAAGAGGTTATTGATAAGCTTGATGAAGTGGCAGCTGCGACCATGGCAAGTGCCGAGGCACAGGCTTTGATGGCCGAAACCGGTGCAAGGGTCTATTGGCAAGATATGGCAGCCTCGCAAGAACGTATCGAAGCGGATCGCGCAAAGAACGCTGAATTGGGCGCAATTCTCAACGATTAATAAATTATAGATGGGCGTCCAGGTGCCCATCTAACCGTTTGGAGCGCTTCATTTGGAGAGATTGCATGCGCCGAATTAAACTTGGTATCTTGCAAACCAACCATGATAAATCTGTCGAGGTGGGCGATGCTTTTCCAGATGACGCGCACCGGTTCCGCGACCTTTTTGATTTGCAAGATGAGCGCTTTACCTATCGAATATACATGACGATTGGTGGAGAAGTGCCTCAGGATTTGGCTGAGCAAGATGTCTATATGATCACTGGGAGCCCTCTGAGTGTCCTAGACCAGCATGTGTTCACCGATGCCCTATTGGATTTCATTCATCGCTGTGACGCGGCAAAAAAGCCTCTTTTGGGCGCATGTTTTGGACATCAAGCCATTGCACTGGCGCTCGGGGGGACCGTTGAGAGATCAAGTCAGGGGTATAATGTCGGTGTCGAAGACACACGGTTTCATGAAACAACAGACTGGATGGTGCCGCCACGCGACAGCTTGCGACTTTATGTATTTCATGAAGATCATGTGACGCATCTGCCTGAAGGCTGCACGCTTTTGGGCTCAAGTGAAAATTGCAAAATCGCCAGCTTTGCAAAAGGCGATCATATCATCACCACCCAAGCGCATCCTGAATTTACTTACGACTTCATGGCGTGTTTACTACGATTTACGGAGGGCAAAATGCCGGCCTCCGCCACAAAAAAGGCATGGGACAGTTTGGCGCCCGACCAAGATGGATCTGTTTTTGGCGCGTGGGCAACAAATTTTTTCAAGAAAGCTTTGAGCGATGCACGATAATGGACATCTAGACCTCCTCAGCCATGATAGCTTTGCCGGGGGCGTGCCGCACAAGACATTTGCGCGTCTGCGCAAAGAAGACCCGGTGCATTGGAATGAAGGCGATGCCGATACCAAAGGCTTTTGGAACCTCACACGACATGCCGATATCGCTTTTGTGAATAAGGAAAACCAGATTTTCAGTTCCGCTCAGGGTATTCGCCTGGAAGACCAAAGCCCCGAGGAATATCTGGCGCGCCGGACATTTCAAGAAACGGACCAACCGGAGCACACCGCGGTTCGGCGCCTTGTGAACCCCAATTTTGCCAAGCCGGTTATGGGTGGATTTGAGTCAGTGATCCGCGAGTTGTCCGCAAATATCGTTGATAAAGCCCTCAGAAATAATGAATTTGATGCGGTGGAGGCGATTGCCAAACAGTTGCCTATGTTAATGCTCGGCCGTATTTTGGGTGTTCCCAATAAGGACTTAGATTGGCTTGTCGAAAAAGGTGATGCGCTGATCGGCAACTCGGATCCTGATTTTACGGAACATGTCATCGACCAAGTGGACACCAGTGCCTACCGAATGATGCCGTTTCGCAGTCCGGCAGGTCTTGAACTTTACGACTATGCCAGTGATTTATTGTCCAATCGACGCACGCTTGCCCAAGAGGGAATTTTGGCAAAAATTGCACGAGATGAGACAGGTTTAAATGAACTGGACTTCAAGAATTTTTTCTGTCTTTTGGTGGCAGCTGGCAACGATACGACCCGATATTCAATCGCGATGGCGCTCAACCTCTTAGCCCATAACCCCGATCTCATTGCGCAACTGAAGACAGGTAAATTCTGGGACAGCTGCGCAGATGAATTTATCCGATTGGCCTCTCCAACAATGCATTTCAGGCGCACCGCCACTCAAGATTGTGAGCTGCATGGAAAGACAATCCGCGCAGGGGACAAAGTCCTATTATGGTTTGTTTCTGGCAGTCGTGATGAAGCAGTTTTTGAACATCCAAATGATTGCATCTTGGGGCGATCTCCAAATAGGCACCTGGCCTTTGGACAGGGTGGCATTCATGTCTGTCTGGGGATGCATTTGGCCAAGCTTGAAGTGCGAATTGCGATCGAAGAGCTGGTTAAGCGCGTCGCATCATTTGAGGCAATCGAAGCCCCGACCTGGACACGATCCAACTTCATTTGCGGCGTAAAACAACAGCGCGTCCGTGTCACAAAGGTAACTTAAAATGACCCAGGAGATGTCCCGCACCCGCGTTATGTTTAATGACATGTTGAATTTACCACGGGGAAAATATGTTCCAACGGACGTGGCAGCCAGCGGAAAGGTTGGCTTTGCGCGTGGGGCTTTTGCTGTCTCCTATGACCGAGATTTGTTACCAGTGCCTGGCTGTGGCGTTTACGATGGCCTGCCTGATATGGAGCTCATTTTGGATGCCGAGCGACGCAAGGGATGGCAGGTGGGCACGGAAATTGCGCTGGGCGATTTACATGTGGATGACAAGCCGTTTGGACTTTGCCCCCGATCAGCGCTCAAACGTGCGGTTAAAGATTGGGAAGCCTTAGGATTATCTCCAATGGTTGGTCTCGAGACAGAGGCCTACATTTTTCAACGTGACCAAGATGGCGTTTGGCGCCCCTATGACACGCCTGGAGCTTTTGTTTATGGCACTGGCCCGGAAAATGATCCAAGGGGCGTGATGGACGATATTTGGGAGGCGGCTCATCAAGCAGAGATTCCAATCGAAAGCATGAATGGAGAATATGACAATGGGCAGTTCGAGCTTACTTTGCGGTTCGACCATGCGCTTAAAGCCTGTGATGACACCTTTCTAATGAAGACATTGGCAAGAGAAATCGCCCTGAAAAAAGGGCTTTTGCTGACATTTATGCCAAAACCAGTGCCGGATCGTGGTGGATCAGGGCTCCATGTTAATTTCAGTTTTTTGAACAAAGACAACCAAAACCAGATTGCACCAACTGGCGTTTTGTCAGACCTTGGACAACACTGCATCGCAGGGCTGATCCATCACCATGAGGCGCTCGCGGGCCTGCTTGCAGTGACTGTGAACAGCTATGACAGATTGGCCGCTGGCAGCTTGGCTGGGTATTGGGCAAATTGGGCAGAAGACCATCGCTTGGTGACCACACGTTGTTCAACAGGGTCGCCCAAATCGGCGCGTCTTGAACATAGAATGGCCGATTGTGCGACAAGCCCCTATCAAGCTGTGGCCGCTGTATTGCAAGCTGCGCGCTTAGGCGTGG
>Ga0209406_1002742_pt1 | contig 11589 bp, 7 predicted proteins | sample COGITO_mtgs_1204_FD_184808 | JGI IMG/M metagenome (GOLD analysis project Ga0209406, IMG submission 184808) | Pelagic marine microbial communities from North Sea - COGITO_mtgs_120426 (SPAdes) (version 2) | ecosystem: Environmental > Aquatic > Marine > Epipelagic ...
TCACTATTCGTATAAGTAGCATCTGCAGGTGTAGCATAGCTATCTGCACTTGCACAATCTAAGGTCGCTGGTAAGCCTGCTGGTAAACTTACTGTTGGTACAGTACAAACATCTTCATCAACCGTAATATTTTGAACACTCGTACAACTATTCACATCAGTTGTTGTAACTACATAAGAACCAGAGGCTAAAGATGTGATATCATAAGTTCCACCTGAGGTGGAAATTTCGTCACCAGCTGGATCTCCTGAGGCTACTCCTGTCCAACTGACATTATATGGAGGAGTACCATTAGTTGCCGTAATTTCAATTGAACCAGTTAAAGGATTTACGCAGGTAGAATTTGTAACAAAATTAGAAGAGCTCAACACTGTAGGTTCTCCGACGATAACATCAACCGAATTCGTACAACCATCAGAAGTTGTAATATTTAAGGTATATGTATCAGCAGAAAGACCGGTAAATGTATTTAGATTTAAGGACGTGTTATTTAAAAGATCTACTTGTGTACCTGAACTGTTAACTAGTTCAATAGTGTATGTTGCCGTACCTGTCCATGTTGCGTCTATCGAACCATCCGTACCACCAAAACAAGATGCATCTGAAGCAGTACCCGCTATCGAACAAGGAAGTATAATGGAACAATCTGTTGTTCCGGCTCCTCCAGTTTGACTGAATTCAATATATCCTGGATTATTTGAATAATTAGTTATTAAAAGCAAATACACCTCTCCTGGGGCTCCTCCAGTGAAATTGGCAGTTTCAACTGCTGCTGCAGAATATGAACAGTCGACAGTTGGAGATCCCGGAGTGATATTATTACATGCATCAGCTACACTAGCATAAGGTCCATACATTGCAAAGTCGACATCAAGAGTACCTCCAAAATTATCTGATTGAGAAATTTGAATATCAATTGGTCCAGGAGTGTCAATTTGAAGATACATCCACATAGGGTTAGGAGTTGACCCTAAACAATTGTATGCACCCGCTGAGGGAATACCTGTAGTATTACAATAAGAATAAGTAGTACCTGTACAAAACGGTTCGGCCGTTACACATGAATTATTTGACCCACCTTGACATGGACTCTCAATAACTGAAATACAAAATTCAGAGTAACCATTATTTCCACAAGGTCCTCCTGGAGGATATGACACCTGAACATAATATGTATCACCTATGGTCAATCCTGACAAAACATGAGCATCATTTAAGGGTGCTCCTGATTCACAGCTTAATTCCGTCAGAGAACCACAAGAACCTGAAAATACGGAAGATGCATAATAACAACCCGTATTACTAACGTGATTGATGTAGACACTCATCTCTGGATCAGTGGCAACAAAAGTAAACCAAGTCCCTTCTGTCATAGCAGCATTACAACTTGTCAAGGTTGGTGGGCCACCATTACAGGTTGATCCCTGAACGCACGGATCGTCAATAATTATTGATGTAGCCAAAGCACAAGACAAATTGGTCACTGTACATCCCACGGGAGGTGTACCTATTGAAGCACAAATCTCAAAATCTCCATTATTATTATTTCCATGCTCCCATACACGTATCCAAATCGTAGAGCCAGGAGTCAAACCAAAAAGATTAAATCCAGGCATTAACACTGGTCCACTATCATCATCACATGCTATTAAAGTTAAATTACTACAATCTGGCCCTGTGTACACTGCAGCTCCTCCATCCACCAAGACCCCGTTTAAGAACCCAATATCAACAGCTCCATTAGGCGGAACCACTGCTGAAAACCAAACATCAGAACCTAAATAATTAGCACATCCTGGGGGAGTTACTCCAGGTGTATCTGTTGCTCCATCATTTGTTGAGGTTTGATAAACACAATTCACATTTACAGGCAGAACTGTCGCAGTGCATGGCTCATCGTTTGGAACGCCTCCAGTTGTTACGTCAACAGCAATACAAAATTCAGCAGAACCATTGGGTCCCCCGCAACCACCACCAGTATTATAAGAAACCTCAATAGAATAAGTGTTACCAATTACCAAACCAGTAAGGATATGCGAATCATCTGAGGGCGCACCAGAAAGACAACTAATTTCTATAATACCTGAGGTACAAATACCGGCATAAACAGTCGAGCTAAAATCACAACCAGAATTGGTAATCAGATCAATATCCACTGTCATGCTTGGATCCGTAGCGACGAAAGAATACCACACACCTTGATTATCAGCTGTGTTACAAGTGGATGGAACAAATCCAGTACCATTACAAGTAGTACCATTCACGCAAGCACCGCCAACTGTTATATTGGTAGGAGCAAAACAGAAGGGATTCGCTGCAGGTGTACACGGTTGAGCGAAAGCTTCCAATGAAAATAGAAAGACAAGTAACAGTGTAAATAAATATCTAAACCTTATATATCTCATTTACGGAACGTTGTATGGATATATGATTACTTCATGCATTTCATCTAAAGAAATTATAATTTCATTCTTTAAATCCCTGATCTCAACAATTAAACAAAACTCACTTTCTTTTAAAGCTCTTGGAATGATATTTCTACTATCAATTTTAGATGATGCATTTTCTTTTACGCAAACTTTATATGACTTAGGTGAAGGATCACAGATGCCATTTTGACGCATTTGCGAGAAGATAGAAAAAAAAGAAAAGAAGAAAACAACAACCGTAAGGAGCAGTTTTTCCATAATTTAAATAGTTTTAGCGCGTCAAATATATGACATTAAATCAATAATAAAGAATCTAATGTCTTCACGTTTTAAAAAGTAATTAACATCTGATTCAGGACTAGAAAATCACTTTTAAAGAGTTACTCGTAATGACGTATTTACTTTTTTGAAAGTTGCCTTGAAAATTACCGAAATTCAATTTTATTTTTCAAGCACTGATTTAAAAACATTTGCACCCCTTACAAATCCGGATTTTTAAAGCTTGGACTTAATCAATTATGGCGTGAAAAAAATATAGATTAAAAAAAAATTAAAAATAATAAATTCTATGCAGAAAATTATTGATATTTGTATCAATCACACATGAGTTAAAATATGAGAATTCTAATAACAGGAGGAGCAGGTTTCATCGGTAGTAACTTATCAAGATGCCTTGTAAATAAAGGTCACGAAGTAGTTGTCTTAGACTCATTACTAAGGGGGAACAAGCTTGATAAAGATACTTTTTCAAAAATAAAATTCTTTAAAGGTGATGTCAGAAGTAGACAATTGGTTTTAGAAGCATCTAAAGGATGTGATGTCATATTTCATTTCGCTGCTGTATTGGGTGTTGACATTGTTGCGGATAATCCAGTAGAAACCATGGATGTTGAAGTCGTTGGAACAAGAAATGTTGTCGAGGCTTCAGAGACAAATAATGTAAAATACATATTATATGCATCAACAAGTGGTATATATAGTCACTCGGCAATTGTAAAAAATGCGCTCACGGAAGAAGTAATGGTTGATCCAAGAACTTCTTATGCTATGGCCAAAAGATATAATGAGATTTATTTGGCATCACATCACGAAGAACGTGGAATAAATGTTATTTCAATTAGATTTTTTAATGTTTACGGATGGAATCAAGACAACAGAATGGTTGTCCCCCGATTTTTTGAACAATGTAAAAATGGAGAAGATATTACTGTTTTTGGAAGCGGTGATCAAACCCGAGACTTTACTTATATCGAAGACACCATTAATGCCTGTTGTCAACTGATTGGCATAAAAGGATCTCACATCGTTAATATCGCAAATGAATGTGAGTGGACCATATCCGAATTAGCTAATGAAATAAAAGACATTACAAATTCAGATTCAAAGCTAACTTATCTCGATGCGCCAAAAAAACGATATGATTACGAAGTTGAACGGCGTGTTGGAAGTTCTAAAAAATTACTGACGCTAACAGGATATAAGCCGGACACCTCTCTCAAGGATGGATTGCAACGGATATTCGATATAAACTATCCAAAAAAATAAACAAGTTGAGAGATAAGGAAATTTTTGCTCTGATCGAAGAAGAAAAGACAAGACAAACTACAGGTATTGAATTAATCGCTTCTGAAAACTATGCAAGTCCGGAAGTGATAAGTGCTATGGGAAGTATTCTTACGAACAAATACGCTGAAGGTCTGCCAGGCAAGAGATATTATGGAGGATGTGAGGTAGTTGATAAAATTGAACAATTGGCAATTGATCGGCTCTGTAATTTATTTGGTGCGACATGGGCAAATGTTCAGCCTCATTCTGGAGCACAAGCGAATGCTGCCGTTTTTCTAGCCTGTTTAAATGCAGGAGATAAAATCTTAGGATTCGACTTATCTCATGGTGGACACCTTACACATGGCTCACCTGTTAATTTTTCAGGGAAATTATACGAAGCACATTTTTATGGCGTCAACAAGGAAACTGGTCGCATTGATTATGATCAACTTGAAAAAATCGCAAAAAAAGAACGCCCTAAATTAATTATTTGCGGCGCATCAGCCTATTCAAGAGATTGGGACTATCAAAGAATCCGAAAAATCGCAGACGAGGTCGAAGCACTTGTATTGGCAGACATTTCACACCCTGCAGGAATGATAGCCACCAAATTGCTTAGCGACCCCCTAGACTTTTGTCATATAGTTACAACCACTACTCACAAAACATTGCGAGGCCCACGAGGTGGTGTAATTATGATGAGAGATAACATCAAAAACCCTTTTGGACTTAGATGGAAAAATGGAAACCTGAAATCCATGGGAGCTCTATTAGACGCTGCCGTTTTTCCAGGCATTCAAGGTGGCCCTTTAGAACATGTCATCGGGGCAAAAGCTGTAGCTTTTAATGAAGCCATGACAACCAATTATTCGGATTACATGAAAAGAGTAAAATCTAACGCAAAAATCATGTCAGAATTACTAATTGGAAAAGGCTATGATATTATTTCAGGAGGTACGGACAATCACTGTATGCTCATTGACTTACGATCTAAAAACATCAATGGTAAAGATGCAGAAGAAATACTCGGAAAAGTAGATATTACCGTAAATAAAAACATGGTCCCTTTTGATACTGAATCTCCATTTATTACATCCGGAATCAGAATTGGTACTGCAGCAATAACCTCAAGAGGTATTCAAAATGAAACAATCCCTCAAATCGTTTCGCTCATTGACCGCACTTTAATGAATCATTCAGACACAAAAGCCATTACGAATATAAAGGCTGAAATACATGAAACCATGAGCCCTCTACCCCTATTTCAGTGGTAAGATTTATTTGGTTCACGAATAAGAAAAAGCAACAAATACCAATCTATTAACAATCTACCTTTTAAAACTTTGAACATTTGGGCGTTAAAACTCCTTCATATTGAATAAATTAGAGAAGATTTAAAACATTAACTAGATTGTGAATTCAGGAAAACTATTTCTAATGCCCTACATCGTAAGCAAAATCTCATATCCCAATTAAATTTCTAAGAAGGCATTAGACAATCTGTATTTATGATCATTTTCAACCTTTAACAGAGGCAGTCAATGATTAAAGAAATAACACTTCGAGGAGAAATTGATAAACTCAATGCTGAGCACTTAATTTTGTGCAAAAATGATCCTAAAGAAGGTTTTTACAAATCAAATCAAACATTAAAAAAAGCAGAAGCATTTAAATATCCGAAAGGAATAGGAGAATCATTAAGAAATCTAGCCTTTTCTAGCCAGCTATTGGGTCTGATCCCTGAGGGATATGAATACTCTAATAAAGCCGTTGAAATATTTGATAAAACTGGAGATAAAAAAAACCTAGCACACGTTTATCATACACTTGGTTTTATCCTTGATTTTCTTGACAATCAGACCAAAAGACTAGAAATAAACAAGAAATGTTTAGATCTTAGTAGAGAACTCAATGAAGAAGACTGGATTATTAGAACTTTAAACAACACAGGAGACTGTTACACCAAACTTAAAGATTATAACAGTGCCATTAATTGCTTTTCCGAATGCCTCAAATTATTAAACAGAGAAGACACCTTCATGTATTCCGTTGTAACTTGTAATTTGGGAGAAGTTTATTTCTGTAATGAACAAATTGAAGAAGCAAAAACACATTTTGAATTAAGTAAAAACAATGCCATATTGAATAATTCTAAAGGTATTGAAATAACCAATACTTTATTTATTTCAAAATGTCTAAGTCGAGAGGGGAAAACAGATGAAGCTATTAGCATTTTAAAAGAAGCGATTTCGCAAATCGAGGAGGTACACACTGTTTCAAATGATATTGATTTTGCAGAGAATAGTAATTTAAGCTCGCCCGCTCTTCTTCAGGTATCTATGGATATTGAGGCCGAGGTATATAAATCTTTTGCAGAATTATGTGAAAAAAAGGGACTACTTAAAAATGCCTTAAGGGCTTTTAAGATTAATAAAGAAATTGAAGAAAAACTCAATAAACAAAAATACACCAAAGAACATCAAAGCATTGAGCTTAGAATGGAGATTTCTCACCTTGAAAATCTTGTCGATGAACGAACCAGTGAATTGGAAAAAACTCTTTCAGATCTTCAGTTAAAAGAACAAAACAACAGATTAGTAATTGAAAATGCGGTTGATTCAATATTATTTTTTAATTGGGAGGGAGAAATCATAGATTACAATAGAAGATCCTTAAATTTTTTTCAGCTCGAAAGTTCTTTGAAGGATAAAAACATCAAAAATTTATTAGAATTTATTGTAGAGAAAGATATACTGAACTTTGTTAAGAATCTTTATTCAGACGAAAAAAGCAATTACAATACCCAAAGACACAAGATGAAAGCTGTTGATTCAGATTTATTCTTTGAAGTTGCCTTTACTAAGATCAATACAAATGGCAATAGCCAAGGGGTAGCATTTATTAGTGACATTACGGATAAAATAAAAGCAGAAGAGAAGAAAACCTTTGATTTGCAAACACAAATAACGATTAACAAAATCACTCAATTTCTTCACGATGAGAATGATTTTTTCCAAATCATTAATAGTGTTGCCAAGATCATTGTTGAAGAATTAAAATTTGACAAGTGTTCGATAAGTGTTCAAGATGAAGCCGGCAACTTGGTTCAAATCGCAAATATTCAAAACAATGACTATTTGAATGAAATAATGAATAAAATTGGAAGCTCGAAATTTATTATTGATCACAAAACCTCTAGTTCTGAAAATAATAAAGAGCTATTAATCCCACTCAAAATTTCTGATAAGAACTTTGGATTTATTTCTGTTGAAAAAAGCGATAAGAGTGATTTCAGCGAGCTTCAAACAAAGGTTTTAACGAGAACCTCTCGCCTTTTATCAAGTCGCTTAGATAAAATTCAAGAACAAAAGCAAAAAGAACTTCTTCAGAAACAATTATATGAAATAAATCAAAAACTAGAGGATGAAGTTCACAATAAGACCAAACAGTTAAATGAGCTTACTCATAAATTTCATGAACATGAAAAAGAATCCTTACTTGCAGAATTGGCGGGTTCGATTTCACATGAACTAAACACCCCTTTTGGTATTATTAATTCTGGGGCAAGTGCAATAAAAGATATTTTATTTGAGATTATTGATTTAAAATTTTCAAGCGGACTTTCTGAAGCGGATATAAAATTTGCTCTTGATTTTGCAAAGACCAATAAAATTGAAAAAATTGTAAGTGGAAGAGAGAGAAGAAAAAACATCCTCGAATTCTCCATGTTTCTTGAATCAAAATACGTGAATAAAGACGATGTTTCTGATCTATCAAATAAATTTGTTGATGCAAACTTTCCCCTATACAAAACAAGAGAGATTGACTTGATTCTTAGCCATGCAAACCCGAGTGAATTACTGGAAATTATTATTAAAATTCAACAATCAGTCAGTTTTTCAGAGACGATATCCAAAACAAGTTCTAGAGCAGCAGATGTCGTCAAAGAATTAACAAAAGTAGCTCGTAAATCATTTGATACTGCTGAATCAAAAATCAATCTTAAAAACAATATTGACTCAGTACTGTCTGTTTACAAGTATCAATTTGATGAGATTGACATTACATTCGATGTTACAGATCAATTAGAAATAACCGGTTCGGAAACGACCTTATTCCAGCTCTGGAAAAACCTTGTTCTCTTCTCCATAAAAAACTTCGTGAGTGACCAAACCAACAAATATTTAAAAATTAACAGCTTTGAAAAACAGGAATCTGTTGAAATTCAATTTCAACATAACGGAATAACCATTAATCAAGATGTTATTCATGAAATAGATAGAATACAATCTATTGAAGATAAACTCAACCCCAATATCAATGTTAAATTGGGAATTATCAAAAAAATTATTGCTGACCACAAAGGACATCTAAACATAGAGTCATCAGAAGGGATCACTGTATTCAGTATAACTTTCCCTAAATAATTTAGCGCATAAAAAAAAAGCCCCTCAGGGCTTTTAATTTCATTCAAAGTAAAATCTACTCTTCGATAACGTTGAAGCTAATCACCTGTGTGATGCCTCTAAATAAATTCACTTCTGCTTGGTATGTACCTAACTCCTTGATAGGCTCATCCTTAATTTTCAAAGATTTACGATCGATCTCGTATCCCTCTTTCTTTAAAACCTCAGAAAGCTGAATCGTGTTGATTGACCCAAATATTTTACCATTATCTCCAGCTTTGGTTTTAATCGACAGATCAAGGCTTCCGATTTTATCCGCTATTTCCTGAGCCTCTGATTGTAATTTCGCCTCTTTGTGAGATTTTTGTTTTAAAATTTCGTCGTGGGCTTTTTTAGCACTCGCCGTAGCTAGAATTGCATATCCTTGTGGAATAAGAAAGTTTCGTCCATATCCAGGCTTTACTTTCACTATTTCATTGGCATATCCCAACTTATTCACATTCTTTTTTAGTATGACTTCCATAACTTAAAATTTATTGAGATTTATTTCAACATATCACCAACGTATGGCAATATGGCAAGGTGTCTGGCCCTTTTAACGGCTTTATTCACCCTAGATTGATATTTCGCAGATGTGCCAGTTATTCTTCTTGGCAACAACTTACCTTGTTCATTTAATAATTTGAGAAGGAAATTTGGATCTTTATAATCGACAAATTTGATTCCACTTTTCTTGAACCGACAATATTTTTCTTTTTTAATATCAATATTGATCGGAGTTAGATATCTAATATCGTTTGACATAATTTATTTTTTAGTGTTATTAAGCTTCAGTTTTTTGAGCCTTTTTTGATTTTTGTCTTCTACTCTCAGCGTAGGTTAAATGGTCCGCGTCCATTTTGACTGTTAAAAAACGCAAGACTCTTTCGTCGCGTTTCATTAACAATTCCATGTCGGCAACAACATTGTTTTCAGCCTCGAATTCGAATAGAAAATAAAAACCAGTTGACTTCTTTTGAATTGGGTAGGCTAGTTTTTTAAGCCCCCAACTCTCTGAATGCTGTAATTTAGCACCAAAAGATTTGATTTCACTTTCGAACTTCTTGACTGCTTCCTTCGCCTGATCTTCAGACAAAACGGGAGTTAAAATGAAAACAGTTTCATAAGATTTCATAAATGTGTATTTTAATTTTACAATTGGGGTGCAAAGATACTTTTTTTTTAGAGAATGAACAAGATTAATTTATGTCAATTTTGATGCGTGCTTTTGATACACACATTTATTCCTATTTTTGACCATCTGAAAATTATGAGCGATAACCAAAACTCTTGAAACATTCGGATACCAATTTACTCTAAATAAACACATGAATATGAAATTATTTAAACTTTCCATTTTCTGCCTAACTCTTTTTTTTTCCTGCGTATTGGGTTTTTCGCAAAAGGATTTGAATCTAGATGATGCAGTAATGAATCAATACAGGAAATACGCTCCTGACCGTGTTGCCAATTTTGAATGGATTCCAGAAAGCACTGATTATTCCTTTTTAGATGAAGACAGAACCATTTTGGTCAAGTCAAGTCCACATTCAAACCAAATAGATGAAATTATTAAGATATCAGATGTAAACAACATATTAGGGACCGAATTTCGAATATTTTACTCTGTAAGCTGGCTGAATAAGACCGAGCTTCTTTTGAGCTACCAACAGAACTATTATTCCATTAACATCGAAACCAAAGAAGGTGAAAAACTAGGGAGAATTGAAGATGAATCAGCATCAAGCCCTAAATACGAATCAAATAGCAATAAATTAGCTTATCTCGTAGATAACAATGTTATGATGAAAGATGAAAAATCGGGAATCATACCAGTTACTCAAAATACAGACCCTAATATTGTTTCTGGTCAAGCCATTGCCCGAAGTGAATTTGGAATCACGGAAGGCTTATTTTGGTCAAATAATGGAAGCTATCTGGCTTTTTACCAAAAGGATGAAACCAATGTTCATAATTATCCATTACTGAATAATGAAGATACACCAGGAACACTTATGAATGTGAAATACCCAATGACTGGTCAGCTTTCTGAAAATCCTAAAATTGGAATTTTCAATACCAAAACTAGAAACACCGTATTCATAAATCCTAGGATAAACAACGATGATTATCTCACAAACCTTTCTTTCACTCCAGATGAAAAATATGTCGTGATTGCTGAAGTGAATAGAGGTCAAAACCATATGTGGCTAAATGTCTACAGTACTGAGGATGGAAGTTTTATTAAAACCCTATTAGAGGAAACAAACGAAAAATGGGTTGAACCTGAAACTCCTGCTTATTTTCCATGCGAGAACGAAAACTCCTTTGTTTGGATGTCTGAAAAAAATGGTTTCATGAACTTATATTACTATGATTTTGAAGGTAATCTTAAATACCAAGCTACAGACCATCAATTTATTGTAAAAGAAATACTAGGCGTGAGTAGCGATAAAAAGCATTTATATTATTCAGCTACGGGTGAAAACCCAATGAATACAATGGTATATGACTTTAACGTCAAAAAGAAAAAGTCAACACTTTTAACAATAGTTGAAGGAACGCATCGAGTCAGTATATCTGATAATGGAAAATATTACTGTGACACCTACAGTAATGGTACTACACCAAATAAGTCAATCATCTATAATTCAAAAAGAAGCCCAGTCAAAACAATTAACAACTCCATTAATAAACTAAAGGATCATAAAATTGGGAAAACAGAAATTGGATCATTGAAAGCCTCAGACAATAGTGACTTGTATTACAGAGTCATTAAACCTTATGATTTTGACAGTACAAAACAGTATCCTGTAATGATATACGTGTACGGTGGACCTCATGCTCAGCTGGTTACCAATTCTTGGATGTATGGAGCAAGCCTTTGGATGCATTGGATGGCGAATCAAGGATATATTGTATTTACTTTGGATAACCGAGGTTCGGCAGGTAGAGGTTTTGACTTTGAGTCTCAAATACATCGCAAACTTGGAACACTTGAAATTGAAGATCAAATGGTGGGAGTAGACTATCTAAAAAGTCTGAGATATGTTGACCCAGAGAGATTTGCTGTTCATGGTTGGTCTTATGGTGGATTTATGACCACTTCTCTAATGTTAAAAAAATCAGGTGTTTTTAATGTTGGTGTTGCTGGAGGCCCCGTTACC
>Ga0209406_1002774_pt1 | contig 11519 bp, 10 predicted proteins | sample COGITO_mtgs_1204_FD_184808 | JGI IMG/M metagenome (GOLD analysis project Ga0209406, IMG submission 184808) | Pelagic marine microbial communities from North Sea - COGITO_mtgs_120426 (SPAdes) (version 2) | ecosystem: Environmental > Aquatic > Marine > Epipelagic ...
TAAAAAAGGAACTACATCAAATGGATTGTTAGAAGAAAACTATTTCAATTTTAGACTTAGTTTATCTTTAAACGATATTTGGTTCAAAAAACGAAAAATTGATTAACAAATAATTACAAAAATGAAGAAACGAATTATTTTATTAGCTAACCTATTTCTTTTTTTAGGGTTACAGGTTGTAAATGCCCAGGCTACTCAACAAGAGTGTACAATAAAATACAATCTTTTTAAAGGAGATTATCAGTCAAAGAAATATGATGATGCTTTTCCAAATTGGATGTATTTAATGGATAATTGTCAAAAATTATCTATTAATGTATATAAGTTAGGAGATAAATTAGCTCAAGTGCGATTTAAAGATGCAGCCGATAAAACAGAAGCTGCAGCATTAGTTAAAAGGGTATATCTCCAAAGATTAGAAAATTTCCCTACCAAAGATCCAGCAAAAGTACACAGTGATTATGCTACGTTTTTAGTAAAAAACAAGTTAGCTTCTGATAATGAAGTGTTTGAAATTCTAAAGCTAGCATATAGCATAGATCCTAACAGAATGAGTGTAAAAAATATTTACAGATATTTTCAGGGAATTACTGATGCTAACAAAGACACCAATCCACAAAAAGTATTTGACACGTATGATGATGTGTTAGAGTCTGTTGGTGAAAAACTTATAGATTATGCTAAAAAACTTAAAGTTTTAAATAATAAAGTTGAAGCTGGTCAAGAATTAGACAAAAAAGAAAAAAGAAATTTAAGAGCCTACACTATTAATTCAAAAGCTCTTGGACAAGTAGAATCAGGATTAGATCAAATTATTATAGTACTTTCTACATGTGATCGATTAATCCCATTATACGAAAGAGATTTTGAAGCAAATAAAACAAATGCAAAATGGTTAAAGAGAGCTGTGTCTAGAATGTTTAATAAAGAATGTACAGATGATCCTCTTTTTGAAAAACTAGCCATTGCATATGCTGAAGCTTCTCCTTCTGCTGATGCTTATTCTTTTGTTGCTGGTGTATTAGCAAAAAAAGGAGATATTTCTGGAGCAGAGCAAATGAGAATGAAGGCATTTGATTTAGAAACAGACCCTTTCAAAAAAGCAAATTTTAAACTGAAGTTTGCTCAATCTGCAAAGAAAAGAGGTCAAAAATCTAAAGCTAGACAATTGGCAAGAGAAGCAATTTCTTTAAATCCAAATATGGGAAGAGCGTACTTATTTATTGCAAGTTTGTACGCATCATCAGTAAATAGTTGTGGTACAAACGAATTTGAAAAAAGAATGACGTATGTAGCTGCACACAATAAGGCTACAAGAGCTAGTAGAGTAGATCCTAGTATGAGTTCTGTGGCAAGAAAATTTATTAGAAATTATAAAGCCAATTTTCCTTCTAAAAAAGTTATTTTTACTGAAGGTGTAAAAGAAGGAGATACTTTCAAAGTAAAGTGTTGGATTAATGAATCTGTAAAGATTACTTCTAGTGGAAGATAACAAATGAATTTAATCGTTAAAATAATTAGAAAAAGCATTGCCTTACCAATTAGTATGGCAATGCTTTTTTCTTGCACTAACGATTCTAAAAAAGTAAGAGATTTTTTAGCTGAAAAAAACCTACCTATAGCAATAGCTAAAGATGCACATCACGTCTACAAGGATTCTGGGAGAATAACTTCTAAGCTAACAACATCTCTAATGAATGATTTTAGCAACAGAAAAATACACCCTTATAATGAATTTCCACAGGGAGTAAAAATTATAAATTTTGAAAAAAATGGATTAGATTCTACCACGATCATTGGAGATTATGCCTTAACTTATTCAAAAACCTCCATATCTGAGTTAAAAGGAAATGTAGTTGTGATAAATCATACAGATGCATCTAGATTAGAAACAGATCAATTATTTTGGGATCAGAAAAATAAATATTTTTTTACTGAAAGAAGTTTTGTGTTAACAAAAATGAATGATACTGTCATAGGTGTCGGTTTTGAATCTAAGGAAAATTTAAAAAAGTATGTTGCAAAAAAAACCAAAGGTAATTTACTAACTAACGAAAATGAATTATGAATAAATTTTGGAAATTTTTACAGTATGGATACCTAATTATTGCTATCATTTTTTTAATTGAAGCAATATTTGCGTGGAAAGATGACATAAATAAAGCATTATTTATGTTAGGTTTTTCTATCTTTATCTTATTAATATTCTTCTTTAAAAGAAAATTTAGAAAAAAAATAGAGAAGAAAAATAAACTTTAAATGAAGATTGATATCGTCATCATTCTTATTTCTATTATATCTTCTGCTTTTTTCTCTGGAATGGAAATTGCATTTGTTTCAGCCAATAAACTTCATATTGAACTTGAAAAAAAACGAAAAGGATTTTTACCGGATGTACTAGGTAAATTAACAAGTAATTCTTCAAAATTTATTACGACAATGTTAGTTGGTAACAACATAGCATTAGTAATATATAGTTACTTTATGGGTAAGGTAATTGTTGGGTACCTAGAGATAAGTAGCATTCTAATACAAACACTAATTTCTACAATCTTAATCCTCATTACAGCAGAGTTTCTTCCAAAAGCAATTTTTAGAGTATATGCTAACGAGACATTAAAAATTTTTGCTTTACCTGCGTATATCTTTTATCTCCTATTATATTTTTTCTCTTTTTTTATCAATACAATTTCAGATTTCTTTTTAAAACTTCTTTTTAGAACCGATAAAGATTATCAGCAAACAGAATTTAGTAAAGAAGAATTAGGAGATTATATTTCCGAACAAATAGAAAATGGTAATGGTAATGAAGATGAAATAGATTCTGAAATACAAATTTTTCAGAATGCCTTAGAGTTTCAAAAAGTTAAAGCCAGAGAGATTATGGTTCCAAGAACTGAGATTTTAGCCATTGAAATTCATGAACCAGTGTCAAAGCTTAGTGATAATTTTATAGATAGTGGGTATTCTAAAATTTTGGTGTATAAGACCTCATTAGACGATATTATTGGTCATGTAAATGCTTTTGAATTGTTTAAAAAACCAAAGACTATAAAATCAATTTTACTACCTGTAGAAATTGTTCCAGAGTCTATGATGATAAGTGATGTTTTAAATAGTTTGATGAAGAAAAGAAAAAGTATAGCTGTGGTTGTTGATGAATACGGAGGTACATCCGGAATGATTACAGTAGAAGATGTTGTAGAGGAGCTCTTTGGCGAAATTGAGGATGAACATGATGTACAAGAGTTAACAGATGTGAAAATTAGTGATTCAAAGTTTAAGTTATCGGCTAGATTAGAAATAGATTACTTAAATGAAGAGTACAACTTATCTATACCTAAAGAAGAAGCTTATGAAACTTTGGGAGGTTATATCATAGATCACACAGAAAATATTCCTGAAAAGGGTGAGGTATTAAATATGATGAACTTTAAAATTACAATACTAAAAGTTAGTTCTTCTAAAATAGAAGAAATTCAACTTGAAATTGTAGATAGAGAATAGAATTAAAACACTGCTTTACTTTTTATTTTTAAATTAAATACTGATACTTCTGGTTGCTTATTTACTCGGCAAATTGTATATTCGCCCATTCAAATTAAATTATTGATTTTATGGCAATTTTATCAAAAATAAGAGATCGTTCAATTGCATTAATAGCTGTTATTGGTTTAGCTTTATTTGCGTTTGTGTTGGATCCATCCACACTAACTGAATTCTTTGATTCTTCAAAAATAAATGAAGTAGGTGAAGTAGATGGAGAAACTATCTCCAGACAAGAATATGCCGAGGCATTGGATACCTATAAAACAAGAAGTAATAATAATATTTCTAACATGCAGGCTGCAAGAACAGTTTGGGAAAGTATTTTAAAAGACAAAATATACTCTAGTCAACTAGAGAGCGCTGGTGTTACTGTAGGAGAAACAGATGTGTTAAATACTATTATAAATTCACCTTCAATTCAGCAAAACCCTCAATTCTTAAACGAAGCAGGGTTATTTGATAAAGATAGTTTTCTACAGTTTTTGAAAGATACCAAAGAAAGTGAGGACCAAAATCTTTGGTCTGCTTGGAGTAATTATTTTACTGAGGTAGGTTCCAACTTAAAAAGAGACACCTACAATAATTTGATAAAAGCTGGTTTAGGAGCTTCACTTAAGGAAGGAGAATTAGCTTACCAAGAAGACAATGCCTTACTCAGTGCAGATGTTGTATATATTCCTTTTTCAAGTATACCAGACAGTTTAGTTTCTGTGACAAATAGTGAAGTAGAATCTTACATTAATGACAACCCTTCTGCCTATAAAGTTGAGGCTTCTAGAGATTTAGCTTATGTTCAGTTTGATATTTCTCCAACAGATGAGGATAAAGAAGAAATTAGAAATAATGTAGCATCTTATCTAGAGGATAGAGAAGATATTAATAAAGCCACAGCACAAAAAATAACGATATTAGGATTAAAAAACACTTCTGATTATAATTTATTTTTCGAAGAAAATAGTTCAGATATTCCTAATCAAGAGGCTTTTCTAATGAAAAATGACTTGCCAAAAGCCATTGCTGATCAGATTTTAGATGGAAAAGTAACAAATACTTTTGGACCATATGAAGATAATAATTTCTTCAAAATATCTAAAATTACCGAAGTTTATTCAAGACCAGACTCTGTGAAAGCAAGTGGTATTTTTATACCTTATATTGGTTCTCAAGGGGCTACAGCTGCTACCACAAAAACAGAAGAACAAGCTAAGGCGTCTATAGACAGTATCTACAAACTAGTTCGTAGAAGTAAAAAGAAATTTGCTCAGATAGCAAGTCAAATTAATACTGATATAAGTAAAGATAAAGGTGGAGATATAGGCTGGAGTTCACACGGTAATTCCTACAATTCACCTAGATTTGACGTTAGTTTAGCAGACTTTTTATTTAACAATAAAACAGGAAAAGTAGGTGTCGTAAAATCACAGTTTGGTTTTCACGTGTTAAGAATTGATGAACGTAGAAATGTTCAAAAAGGGGTAAAACTTGTTTCTTTTGGTAGAGAAATCATCGCTTCACAAGAGACTGAAAACACTGCTTTCCAAAATGCTGAAAAATTTGCATTAGAGATATCTGCTAAAGGGAATAACTATTATGATGTTGTTAAAGAGATGTCTTATCAAACAAGACCTGCTGTAGGCCTAAGAATAATGGATGAAAGAGTGCCTGGTTTATTAGATACACAAAGGCAAATTATTACCTGGGCTTTTGGAAGTGATACCAAAGTTGGTTCCATACAAAGATTTGACATTAACAATGGTTATGTTGTAGCTTTTCTCACTAATAAAACAGAAAAAGGCTTAGTTAAATCGTCGAAGGCTGTAAATACAGTAAAACCAATTTTATTAAAACAGAAAAAAGCAACTTTAATAGAAGCTAAAATGAATGGTGCATCTTTAAATGATATAGCTACTTCAAATAATGTATCTATAACTAAAATTGATAATACTTCCATGAAGTCTCCCTCAATTACAGGTGTTGGTTCTGAACCAAAAATTGTTGGAGCTATGTATTATGCTAAAGAAAACAAATTGTACAACAGAGTAGTTGGTAACAAAGGTGTTTTTGCGTTTGTTGTTTCAAAAAAAGAAAATGCAACGGCATTACCTAACTATGAGTCGTACAGACAACGTCTAGACCTAGAGGTTAAGAATAAAACAGTTCAAATATTTGATGCTTTAAAGAAAACATCTGATATCCAAGATAACAGAGCCGGTTTTCATGGTGTCCAATAATTAATTTTCACATAAACAATAAAAAAGCCGCTAAATATTTAGCGGCTTTTTTATTATTATTGAATAAATGACTATTAACCATTCATAGAAATCAGGAATTCTTCATTATTTTTTGAAAACTTAACTTTTTCATTTATGAATTCCATAGCTTCTATTGGATTCATATCGGCTAAATACTTTCTTAAAATCCACATTCTTTGAACATTTTTGGAGTCAAGTAAAAGATCATCTCTACGCGTGCTTGATTTAATTAGGTCTATAGCTGGATAGATTCTTCTATTAGATATATTCCTGTCTAGTTGTAATTCCATATTACCAGTACCTTTAAATTCCTCAAAAATAACTTCATCCATTTTGGAGCCAGTTTCAGTAAGAGCAGTAGCAATAATCGTTAAAGAACCACCATTTTCTATATTTCTAGCTGCACCAAAGAAACGCTTCGGTTTGTGCAATGCATTTGCGTCTATACCCCCAGATAATATTTTTCCTGAAGCTGGGGCAACTGTATTGTATGCTCTGGCTAAACGAGTTATAGAGTCTAATAAAATTACTACATCATGACCACATTCAACAAGTCGTTTAGCTTTCTCTAATACAATATTAGCAACCTTAACGTGTTTATCTGCTGGTTCATCAAAAGTAGATGCTACCACTTCACCACGTACACTTCTTTGCATGTCTGTAACTTCCTCAGGACGTTCATCAATTAGTAATACTATTTGGTATACTTCTGGATGATTAGCCGCTATAGCATTAGCAACATCTTTAAGCAGCATGGTCTTACCAGTTTTTGGTTGTGCTACAATCATTCCACGCTGACCTTTTCCTATTGGTGAAAATAAATCAATAATTCTGGTAGATAAAGAACTCCCTTTTTCAGCCAAATTAAATTTTTGTTCTGGAAATAATGGCGTAAGATGTTCAAAAGAAACTCGATCTCTAACTATGTTTGGGTTTAAACCATTAATTTTTGAAACTCGGATTAAAGGAAAATATTTTTCACCTTCTTTTGGAGGTCTTACATTACCCCTAACGGTATCACCAGTCTTTAATCCAAATAATTTAATTTGAGATTGAGACACATAGATATCATCAGGTGATGATAAATAATTATAATCAGAAGATCGTAGGAAGCCATATCCATCAGACATCATTTCTAAAACACCTTCACTTTCAATAATTCCATCGAATTCAAAATCTGGATCTTTGTATTTATTACCATTATTTGAGTTTCGTTGGTTTTGGTTTTTTTGGTTTCTGTTGTTATTATGATGTGGTTTCTGTTTTTTATGAACTGGTTTTGCCTTGTTTTGAGCAGGTTTATCTTCGTTGTAAGAGTTCTTCTCATCTGTACCAGTTGTTGAAGGCTTTTTTTCTGCTCCGTCTGTTTTGTGAACTGGCTTTTTATGTTGTTTTTCAGTAGGTTTATCTGCAGAGGTGTCTGCATTTGGTGTAGGTTTTTTTTCTACAACCTCCGAAGTTGATTTTGGCAAATCTTCTACGATGCTTTCTTCAGTAACCACCTTTTTTGCAACTCTTTTTCTTTTAGGTTTGTTAACCCTAGGTTTTGGGTTTTCAGACCTTTTTTCTTCTTTAATAGGAGTTGCAGCTTGTATATCTAAGATTTGATAAACTAAGTCTAGTTTTTTTAGTTGGCTAGTTTTGGATAAACCAATAGATTTTGCAATTTGTTGAAGCTCAGCAAGAGTTTTTGCTTTTAGTTCTGATATTTCGAACATAAATGTTAAGTTATATTATAATTCTTAATTAATGTAAGAATTTGTTATTAAGTGTTTTTGATTTAATGTGTGTTGTATAAAGTACTATACAATAAGTAGAGTGGTTAATGGAGCAAATATATACAATTATTTTATATGTTTATGTTTCTTTATGAAAAAATAAAATGATAGTTTTGTAGTACGTTTAAGATAAATGATACAAAGAATACAATCAATTTACTTACTGATAGTTATTTTCCTTTCAATAGGAGCTACCTTTTTTTTTAAACTATGGGTAGTAGCAGACAATGAGGTATTTGTATTTGACTTACTTTCAAAAGAGCTTATTTTATACAAATTGGTACCGGTTTCTTTTATCATTTCAGCTTTGTTAGCTTTTATTGCAATTTTTCGTTTCAATGATAGACAACAACAATTTGTGCTGGGGCGTATTATAATTTTGATCAATCTCTTTTTATTAGGAATATTGATTTATTTGTCTCTAAATATACCTGGAGAAATTTTTTCTGAGAAAGGTATTGGGATGTTCATACCATCTATTGTTATTTTATTTGCTGTATTGGCAAATAAAGCAATTAGGAAGGATGAAAATCTTGTAAAATCTGTAGACAGATTGCGATAGACCTATTATTTAATTATATTAATGCGATAAACCAGAGCAACAGCTCTGGTTTTTTTGTTTCAATTTTAATCTTAAAAAACGTATTCTTTATATTAAATAGTATATTTAACTCCCCATTTATGGGGATAAGGAAATTTCATTACAAAAAGGTATTGTGAGATACTACATAACCAATTAATTTTGTTTTATACTATGGGAAAAAAAATAAAAGTTCATGTAGCGGATGATCATAAAATACTTATTGAAGGTATCATAGCTGTTATTAATACTGAAGAAGATATTTTTGTTGAAGGATATTCACTCACTGGAAAAGAGGTAACAGAAGGGCACTAAATAATACTGCTGATATTTTAATTTTGGATATTAATATGCCAGAACTAGATGGAATAGAAGTATTGAAGTTCTTTAAGAAAAATGCGATAAAAATTAAAACTATCATCCTTTCTAGTTATGATGATGTAAAGTTAGTAGAAGAAATGATTGCTTTAGGTGCAGATGGTTATATTTCTAAAGATAGTGCTGGAGAACATATAGTAGATGCTATTAAAGCAGTTCATTCAGGCGATCAATTTTTTAGTAATGCTATTAAAGATGAATTACTTAAAGTTTTTACGGGTAAAACAGTGAAACCTAAAAAAAGACCTCAGAGTACCATCTCTAACATGCTAACTACTAGAGAAATTGAAGTTTTAAAATTAATCTCTCAAGAATATAGCTCACCTGAAATAGCTGGAATATTAAACATAAGTCAAAGTACAGTAGATACGTACAGGAAAAAATTATTAAAGAAAACGAACGTAAAAAATTCAGTAGGATTGGCAATGTACGCAGTTAAGAATAAAATAGTATAGTTGCAAAAAATAATTATACACTTACATACATGATAAAAATTCCCCCAACCTCGTATGTTGTTTAAAAAATATTACTATCAAAATGTAACATAAAAATTTAAATAAAAACCCTTAAAACCATAATCATGAAAAATTCACCCCTATTAATTTTTGTATTAGTTATTTCCCTTATATTTTCATCATGTTCTCAAGAAGAAACCTCTTTCTTAGAAGAACCAAGTTCAGAATTATTTGGAAAAGTTGTCTTAAGTAGAGATGCCTCTGGTGCCTATACAATGGATTTAGAAACTAATAATAATGTTTCTTCAACTATTAGTAGTAATAACAAAGTAAATAGTTTGGATATAGATCTTTTTAGTGAGACTGGCGCTTCAGAACAACATATATCAGAAACAATGTCTACTGGTTCAGAAGATCGTTTCTCAGTAAACCTCAACAACACTATTACTAACCGAACTTCTAAATTAACAATTTTTGATAAAGATATCCAATTTTCAAAAACAGAAGAGGAAGATCACCTAACCTCTTACAGTGTGGTAGATAATGGAGACAATACCTACGATTTAAATTTTACAGTAGATGCTTCTATTGAAGTAGATTTCACACAAGATGAAGCAACTGGAGATTATATCATACACTTAGAGCCTGGAAATGGAAGTCAATCGGAGTACACAGTTACCTTTGAAAAAGAAGAAGGTGAAAATTTACACATTGCCTTTATAAATTATTATTCATCAGACAGTAGTAGAACCACTTCAAGAACTAAGAGAAGACCAGAAGTTGATATTGAGGGATAAGTGATGTTTAACTTCATTTAATATTAAAAAAAAAGCAGTATTTTTAAAAAATCTATACCCTAAGATTTATTTTTCATATGAATAAAAACGTTATAACGTTATTCAGTCTACTATTTGTTTTTTTACTAAGTGTTTCTTTACAAGCAAAAAAAAGAATATTTAGCAATAAGGAAGTTTTTCATACAAAAACTTCTTTATTGCTTATACAAGATTCTAGAGATTCTATTTTAGAGATAAAATACAATCAAGCAAAATCTTTGTATGAAACTAACAATTATGTGGAAAGTCTTCAAATGGCGCTTTACTTGAATGAACAAATTAAATCTATACAAAATAGGTATCTTCAGTTCAAAATTATCTTTTTAATTGCTGAAATTTATAAAAATAATAGAGATCATGAAAAGGCGATAACATATTACAAGAAATCTCTAAAGTTCTTGACTAACAATTCACTGGATGGTCAAAAAATAGATTCTATAAATCAAAAATATTTGGCTAAAAATTTACTGAGACTAGGTAGTCGATATCAATATCTTGAAAAAAAAGACAGTGCTATTTTTTATTACAAAAAATTGGGTGCATTAATTGCATTAGAGGAAGATGTAGTTAGTTTTCAGGCCATATCTTTTTCTAATTTATCTGGAATTTATCAATATGACACCACTTATGTTAATAATTATGACAAGGCTATAGAATTTGCAGAAAAAGCCATTGCTATTCATCAAAATAAAAAGAATAGAATAAGCCAAGCCTCTGCTATTAATAATCTGGCCAATGTTTATTTATTGCAAGGTGATTTTGAGCAATCAAAAAAAACTTATTTTGAAGGAATTAAGCTTATTAAAAGAGATACCTCCAACAGAGCAATTAAAGTGAAGGCTAGTTTGTACAATAATTTATCTTGGGCCATGAGACAATTAAAAGAGTACAAAGCCTATGATTATCAGGAAACTGCCTACAATATGAAGGACGAACTTCGAGATATAGAAACTCAAGAGATGTTAGAGCGTGTAACAGGTGAGTTTAATGTAAGCATGGTTAGAAAAGAAGGGAAAATTCAACAACAAAAAGCTCAAAACCTTACCTGGATTATTGGCATTAGTAGTTTTTCTATCATTTTATTATTGGCTTTTTTACTAAACCAATACAAACTTCGTCAGAGAAATCTTAGTTTACAATTATCTAAACAAGAGTTAGTTCAACAACAAAAACTTGAAAAAGTTCGAACAGAGGCTCAAATTAGAATTTTAAACGCAACCTTAGATGGTAAAGAAACAGAACGTAAGCAGATTGCAGAAACACTTCACGATAATGTAAGTGCTTTATTATCTTCAGCAAATTTACACTTACAAGCGTGTAAAAAAATATTTAATGGACCAACACCTCCAGAGGTAGACAAGTCTCAAGATATTATCCATGAGGCTTCACTGAAAATTAGAGACCTATCTCACACATTGGTGTCCTCTGTCTTATTAAAATTTGGTTTAGCTTATGCCATTAAGGATATGGCAAATAAATATTCTAACTCACAATTAGAGATTGTTTTTCAAACAAAAAATATTCAGCGATATGATCAAGATTTTGAAATTAAATTACATAATATTATACAGGAGCTTGTTAACAATGCAATCAAACACAGTGAAGCTACTATCGCAGAAATTAATTTAGTTGAAAAAGATAAAAAATTATTGCTTTCAATTAATGACAATGGAAAAGGTTTTGATACCTTA
>Ga0209406_1002775_pt1 | contig 11519 bp, 1 predicted proteins | sample COGITO_mtgs_1204_FD_184808 | JGI IMG/M metagenome (GOLD analysis project Ga0209406, IMG submission 184808) | Pelagic marine microbial communities from North Sea - COGITO_mtgs_120426 (SPAdes) (version 2) | ecosystem: Environmental > Aquatic > Marine > Epipelagic ...
TGCACTCACATACAGACAACCACACACACAACCACAAGACCAACAACCCTCAAGGTTCCTAGGGAGCCTAAAGGCTCAGTGTCTAGCTTTCTGCACTCCCCCATGATTGGAGCACAGTAGCTTCGTAATAATCGTAATATGATAATATTGAGACTCTTGAGATGCGATGTGCCAGATCACAAAACAATGAAACAACTACACTGAGAACTAAGCCTCAGATTCCGGAATAGACTTCCAAGGAGAGAAGTCCTGCCGACCCATAAGGGACTGGCGATGCTTGTCGAACGAGTCCATCCCTTGCAACGACTTAGTGAAGAAGTCTGCTATGTTGTGTTGGGTTGGAATGTGCCGAACTCGCAAAGTCAAATCGCGAATGTAGTCACGGATGCGAAACCAGCGAATCTCTAAGTGCTTGGACCGCTGAGACGTTTCCGGATTACCCGCCGTGAATATAGCTGACTGATTGTCACCTAGCAACCATGTGGGGCGCATGGATGCAATCCACGATTCAGTCTGTGTTTCTACAGCAGGAAACACATCGTCGTCGTCATCGTCAGTGCGAGAACGAATATGATGAACACCGGGAATGGCGAATCCGACTTCCAACAAAAGACGACGAATCCACACGGCTTCATCTGCTGCAAAGCTCATGGATATCAGCTCAGCTTCATGAGTTGATCCTGCGGTGAGAGGCTGAAGCTTGGATTTCCATGTGACAAGGTTGCAGTATACGAAGAAACAGTAGCCAGAAATAGACTTGCGCCCTGGAGTGGCTGATCCGGCATAATCAGAGTCAGACATACCAAAGGCAGGGTCCATCGGGTCACTGTTACCATCACGAAACTTCCTTGAGCTCAAACTAGTCAGAGCAGTATCTTTTTCAGACAGATGAGAAAGATGATCAGCAACTGCGCTTCCTCCACGATGATAAATCAGTTTGAGATGTGGAAAGTTACGCATGTATCCGACCAAATGCTCCAACTGCCGTACATGTTCTTCGGTAGGGTTGTGCATGCCTCGGCTAGTTCTTCCAATAGCAAACGCAATGTCAGGACGGCATGTGATGCACGAGTAAATCAGTGCTCCGACGATACTGGCGTAGTGTTCTGTGAGATAGGACCGCAAGTAATTCCGTTCTTCTGACGAATAGACGTAGTTAGTTGGAAGAGGACCGTCAGGAGGGAGAGGAGTTCGTTTCGGTCGAGCTCGCCACAAAATTGGGTGCTGTTCAAAGAGCTTCTTGATCTTGTCTGCGACATCCATTTCAAGTCGACCTGCCTCACGATCATAGGCAATGTTAATGCCAAGGAACGATTTGATGGGACCCCAATCCTTCATGCCGCTTTTCTCAAACCGTTTGAACAGATACTGCCGAATGGACTCAATCTTCTTATCGTTGGTTCCTGTTATGACCAAATCATCTACTTCAGTACATAGCAAAATCCAGCCGTCATCATCGCGATAATGGTACAAGCAAGAGTCAGACGCAGCACGTTTCAGTTTAAGATCATCAACCAGAATTTCATTCAGCATCTTGTTCCAAATCTGTGGTGCACTTTTCAAACCGTACAAGCTCCGTAATAGTCTCACAATTCGGTTGTCCCAGTCAGCTGTGTCGAGTGCGGTGTAGACTGGGTTCACTGTGATACCTTTTGGCAGCATGATGTACTGTGGAACGTCTATTTCCGCTTGCAGGAATGCCTGCGGAATGTCCGCCTGTATGATGGGAAGAGATTTTCCATCGCTGCCCTTGGTGTGAACAGCTATGGCAAACAATGTGCGAACAGTAGTAAGATTGGCCATTGGCGCAAAGGTGCCGAAGAAGTCTACTCCAGGTTTGCTTTCGAATCCTCGTGCAACCAAACGTCCTTTGTGTTTGTCTGGAGTTCCGTCAGCCTTGTACTTGAGCTTGAGAACGACCTTACTGCTAATAGCACGCCGATTGTCTGGAATCTTCTCCCAGCACAATGTACCGAGTGAACACAAGTCACGCATCTCCTTGATCACAGCTTGCTTCATTTGTTCTCGGTCGTTACCGACGTAATCGCGCAATGCAGGCAGAATAAATTCATCAACGTGAATATCCTCCGGCTTGAGAACATACGATGGTGCAGGAGCACTCTCACGCTTGCGTTGCCAAGACTTGTTCAATGGAACATCGTCGATACCCTTACGAGTTTCAAGCCTAAGGACGATCTCACTGACACTGTCGTCTGTCAGCCAAAACGATACCATGTCATCAAGCGTTTCGTTTGGGTCAATGCTGCAACTGCCGTCAACGTCGGTGAATGGCAGCTTGTGGCAATACTTGTCTTCCTTAGCACGAGAGTCAAGACCAAAGACACTTGTAAACTCTTGTTCGACGCCACGGTAGTCGTCGACACAAATACGAAGTATATCAGCGTTGGCTGCATGTAGCTTTTCGTCGAACTTGTTGAGCGCTGAGAAATCGCAAGTGTCAAGAAGATGATAGAGCTGCTCGTGTTGTTCTTGGTGTGACAAAGGCATTGAATTTGAATTTGATGTAGATACCCCCCCATGATCCGAGACGTGTACGTGCGAGCGAATGCGAGTGCGTTGTGCACGTACCTCGTCGACATGATCAGTTTGAAGACGATGCTGCAGGTCACGCCAAGGAGACTCAGTAAACGAGAAGATACCACGTCTGACGTCGTTGTCGAAATGGCGACGTCCTCCTTGTGCCATCATTTCTCCAATAGTAGAACTCTTACTATATACTTGATACTGCTCACCAGAAAGGCTGCCTGGCCGCTTAGCTTTGGCCGGATCCCAACGGATGGGGAATGGTTTTCCGACAAAGAAATCAGCCTTCGGCATTTCTCGAGTTGGTGGCGTGACGGTTGTGACACCAGACAAAGCTCCCCCAGAAGAAGAAGCCCCCCCAGCGACTGAAGCCGGGTCAATTGGTGCATGGTGTGGCACGCTAGGTGCAGGAGTATCAAGCACGTCGTCGTCGTTGATGCCGTGAGTACTCACGGTCGGTGTGGGTTGAGACGACGAGGATGAAATCGTGGTGTCAGTGCGAGTGGTGGTCGAAGTAGGAGTGGGAGTAGGATCCGTCGGAGCCGCATCGAGCGACGCATCTAAGCCACCAGCACGATCTTTCAGCACGGTCGAGCGAAGTCTCTCCGTGCGCAAGTTGTCAGATCCCGACGGAAAAGTTTCGTCGGGCTCGTAATCGCGACGATTGATGATGTCAGCAGCGGTGTCATCAGAAATTGTAGTTGGTGTTGGCTCGTGTGGTGCGGCACTACGAGAATCAGGGAGCTTGTCGTGAGGAAACACGATCCGAGACGTGACACAAATCTCACCATTCGGGCGCAGCACTACATGCGCACGTGGACAATCAACCAGCACGTTACTGATTGGATTGAAACCAGAATTAAAGAGATACCGACAGCGCTCAGCAGTATCGTGCAATTTGTGTTGTCGCTTGTCTTTCTGCATAATGACATAGCAGAGCTCACCAAACGCACGGATGGGAACCGGTTTGATTCCAGGATCACTGAAGAACGCCTGTCGAGGGGTGATTGGGTGTCCATGCAGTCGCTCGAGGGATGAGTAGTTACTATTGTTGTGACACTGAATCATGTGTTCGTTAGCAAACACCCAATAACGCTCGTAATCGCGAATGGGAACTCCTTTGACGTCAACACCCTTGAGGGAAGGCAGGCGCACTCGCATTCCTTTCGTCTGCGAGTGAACCATTTCTTCTGCATGCCCGTTCAGATGGTGCACGTACGGAGGCACAACTTCCAATGAAATCTTGTTGTGCGCCAAGTAATCAGTGACTCGGTCAGACATGTACGAAGTAGCATAGTCGCTGTAGAATGCCTTGACATTGTTGCCGGTTGTCATTCTAGTGAAGTTGACGACGTACCGAAGTGCATCCAGAAATTCAGCTGCATTTGCCGTTCGAACTGGAACCGAGATACGATAGAAGCTGACGGAATCCACGAAGTTGATGGTGCTTCTGTAGTTTCCCCAAAGATCATAGACAGTCGTGTCGTTTCCATCAAGCATCCATTTTTCACCAGGCAGAGTCGTATCAGTGCGCGTTGACACCTCACGTGACGTGTGGTGACGAGGTACACGGTCTAGTCCCGTACGGAGACATACACTGCATTCCGGTACATATCGCGAATCACCTGGTTTACAGCCGTGTCCGAGACCGATAGAGATGTTCTTTTCCATGTGTTCGGGGCTGTGGTGAAAGATGTTGTGATACTTGGCGGCACGATCGACTGCGTTTCTATACTCAGCTGTGTCCGGGCTGTACAACGGTGGCCAATCAGACTTGGAAAGACGAGTGACCTTGGTTCTAGCAGAGATGGTGAGCGGGAGTTCGATACCACGAGTAGCTTTACTTACAGTACCGACGTCTGATGTGTCACCTTCCGACTCGTCGGAATCCATACTGGTATTGAGAACAGAATCGCGGTTGTCATCATCGTGTAGCAGTGCAGCTAACCATGTTACATCATTGGTAGTGTAAGCAGCATGGCGACATGTTGGAGCGTTGCATGCATGCGAGCACAAGAGACAGTGGGTGAAGAACAACGCCGGAAGGACATTGTTACCACGTGTCAAACGCAATGTAGTCTGAGACTGACGTTCACCATGACGTTGTGATATGAGTGATGCAGAGAGCGAATCAGATTCGTTGTCAGCATGATCAGTTGCATAGTCAAAGTCAGGCAAGTCGAACAGATTTGTCTGAGGGCTACTTGGTGAAACGTCGTGCGAATGTATACCAACGAAGTTGTTGTCTGATACTGAGAGTCCGCTGATGCTGTGAGAACTCTTTGTAGTCTTCGTCTTGAGAGTCTCGTAGCAGCAAATGCGCAGCATTGTGTGCAGAGTGTTGCGAGGGATGGCTCCGGCGAGAGCGGCGAACGAGTTTGGTCCGCCGTCGAAACCGGTGTCTGTATCCATCTTACGCATCCAATCAATTTGCTTTGTTGGCAGTGATGCAGCACGAGCGTATTCACCGAAAGACAATGAACGTAGTTGAGTCTGACCATCGTTACGACGCCTGTCAATGATGATGTCGTTGGCGAACCGAGTTGTCGTTGGCAGTGGTCCAAGCTCAGGATCAGTGACCTTAGTTCCTTTCTCAGACATGTGGCCTTTGAGATGACCAGCACGGAACGAGTGAGTGATGTATTTGCCGACATCAGATGAAGTGATTTCATTCAAAGGCTTTCGAGGGCCACGTCTCCACTCTTCCCAAGGTTCAATTTCACCATCTATCCAGAGCCGAGAATCCACATCGTCGATTGGATCGAGGATCGTCGTGCAGGGTTGACAAGGTTTGTCGGCCCAATCCGAGATGTTGAGCTGACCGACGGGGTGCAGTCGAGCAACCATAAACCAACGATCACGGTGGGTTAGGTCGCCACACAAGTCGGACGGCATTCGATCAGTGATGGTGACATCATACCCAATTTCGCGCAATGAGTTGGCGACTCGCTTGTGGTCATCGTGACAGAGCTCGTGAGGTGGAGTCATTTCTCCGAGAACAATTTCTGGTAGCATTGCTTTGACGTAGTTCACTTGCACGTCGAACAGACGGTCATCAGGGTTGTAGTCCGAGAGGTTGTAGTCCTTTAGCACCGTCTTGTTGATGCACGGAGTAGTGATCATGACGATGTCTGAGCGAAACTTTTCTCGAACTGAATCATCCGATGCGATGTCGTCAACCAGAGTGAACATATTCGAATGAGAAATTGCATTCGGATTTAGCTCTTCAAACCTTGCTCTGAGCATTGGATTTGACTCACAGCCACCGACGACCCGAAATGGAAGTCGGTCTTCAACCGACAGTGACGACTCCTGCATGAAGCTCTCAGACGCAATGCCATAACAGAGAGAGACCAGTGTGAGCATCGATCCGACCGAGGCAGCGAGCTTTCTCAAAGTGCTGGCCTGTGGAGTTTTTGATGCCTTCGAGCTGGACTGAGGTGACGGCGTGTCGACGTTGTCTTGTGCATTGTGGAACACCTCGAAGTTCGCCGAGAAGTACGGGTCTGGCGTCTCTGCTTCAAGTACATCTTCGAAGTGTACATGAAGTGGTTCGTCGTTGCAGTCGAAGAAGTCGTCGTCGTTGATTTGCACTGTGGGCAAGGCAGAGTGCACGAACTTACTGCTCCTTTTTGGAGGGGGAACAGTATTAACAGGATTATCTTGCCTGGGAGGAAAAGAGCACGCTGGGGACTTAGTGGTACCATGAGCCACTGAGTCCCACTCGTCAGGAGATTTTGATGAAGAGAGCATCAACATTGCGTCGATAAAATAGCTCTCATCTTTGTGTGTGCCCATGTCACGCAGAAGTGATTGCATTGCTCCATCAGAGTCATAAGACTGAAGTGTGATGAAGTCAATCAGCTGATAGCCTTGTGCAATGGCAGAGTCTTTGCCGATGACTAGACTGTAGGGAAGACCATTCCTCAGCTTTTTCAATGGTACCGACTGTGCTTTGAACTCGGGTGAAGCATCGTTGTAGTTCTTCTGCGGATTATGCGCGTTCATGTTGTAAAGGTAGTCACACGTGGGGCCGGTTCCGAGACCACGGTTGTACGTCGGGGTCATTCCTTCGATGTACAAACCCTTCCGAAACGACGTCGAGATCAGAGTGAGATCTTGCTTGCCCATTGCAATGTTCGTACCAGGAACGACATGAAACGTTTCTCGAACACCGATGTATTCGGCGGATGCCTCTGCATCTTGAGATCCTTGAGCTACGCTGACTGGCACTCGCAGTTTCTTGGACCAGACGATGTTCTTGAAATCACCTTGAATAGAGCGTGTGGCACATGTGTCCATGAGAACGCACATTTCATCTACGAGATTCAATACGACTTCGCAATGTTCAGTGCGGTCAAGTGCGTCGAGAGAGATCGCCAAGCAAGAAAGTCTCGAAAGCTTTTCGTCTATTTCATCAGCTGGGATACGATCGTCGATGAGAGTGCTAAGAACGTGCGCAGCACGATCAGCATCACGGTCAGCATCGTCGATATCACCGTCGTCTGCTGTCTGGTAGCCTTCGTCGTCGGTGTAGTCGCCAGTGGCGGCAACCATGATCTCTTGTTGAATCTCAACTGCTTTGCGCATCTTTTGTTCAATGGAGGCCATTTTCTCAGTAGAGGCACTACCGCTCGATGCGAGTTCGAGGGCTTCCGACTGAAACCGATTGACGAGCTCGTTCTTACGGCGAAGCTCTTGCATGAGACTGGTCGGTGGACGAGTGTCTGTCGGGCGACGATTTTGTTGCTGTCGAGCACGCATAGCGTCGGGACGAGCATCCGGAGCCGGTGGACTGGAACTAGATCGCAGTTTGCTTGCAACGTCGGCCATACGAAGCGGCTTGTCGTTCGAGTTCGACCTGAACGAATTCGTTGAATTTGAGCTGTTACCCCCCCCACGAACTGAAGGGTGCATACCGTCGTAGTAAGGCCGATTTGCACGAGCGCCGAGCGAGTTGGCACCAAGCCGAGAAGTAGGCGGACCCGGTCGAGCACCAGGTGGAGCCATAGCAAAGCGTCGATTGCCTCCAGGGCCACCTCGAAGTGACTGTGGTGGGCCGGAGCCGATGTTGGCTAGCAGCTCGTGTTGAATTTGAGACACTGCGTCAACGACATCGTCCGAGGGCGAACCGTCGAGGATGTCCGACATGAGAGAAAGAGCTGACTCAACTTCACCAGTTTCGGTGATTTTCACATGTGCGACTTTGGGCTTAGCATGCCCACTGCGAGGTTGTTGTGACTCAATATCATACTCAGCGAGGTACTTCGGGAGCGACGAGGCTTCGTCAGTACACAACTCTTCATCGCGTTTAGCCGCTTGCTTGATTGCATCAAGGTTCTTCCAATCACGCATGAAAGCTACTGTACGGTGGCGACCGGTACGACGATGCTCTTCGACGTCAGTGGCATCCAATGGTTCGGTTTGATCGTAGCGTTGCCGATAGATAACTGCGCGCTTGTGGTACTGCATGGTCAACAGGTCAGTGTCAGTACGTGGGTTGATTTTCAAATAGAGTTTCAGGTACTGTGACACGACGAGATTGTAGACGGTGGCGTCGTCAACACGAGACGCTCCGAGGTCGTCGAGCAGCAACTGAGCCTTGTTAATGGACTCAAGAAATATTGTGACTCGAACATTACGGTGCAGTTGAATACGATAAATGTGATCACGAAGTGTTGACTCCCAAGTGTCAAAGTTCTCCATGTGATGCTTTTTCATGATACGAACGGCTTCGTGAGTTGCCCAAAAGCACAACGTGGAGTCAATGGCAGTGACATCTGACCATCCTGAAAGCTCAGCCTTCTTTTCCGTCGTTGGACCGGTTTTGCGTTGTTCGAACCCAATCTTGATGAGCGAAAGCATTGCGGTATCGTGCGTTTGGTACTCTCGTTCAGTCATTGCACGTCCCGGGACGAAGCATCCTGTCGGATCATTGCTGTCGAACTGTGGCAGCACTGGATAACGCCGCACGGCTGCGGGATCTTGAATCATTCGAACCGTCGGTCCATCGTAGAGACGTCCGTGAAACCGAATAGTGATGTTGCCAAAGAGTGGTGGAATAACTGGGAACTGAAGAGGCTCGCTTTTCCAATCGTCAGCAGTCGGTGCGTCGTTGCGTCCGAAATAGACCGGCATGATGGTGGACGGATTTGCCGCATGAAAGGCATGATAAAGCTCGTTCTTTGCAACCGGCGAGGCGAATGCAAAGGCCATGACGAGCGCTTGATCTTCCGCCACAGTCGATGCGGCGCCGACGAGTGTGATTCTCGGTCGACCTGCGGCTCTAGCACCAACTCGAAGTGGTACAAAAGCATCAGCTGCGATGTGAACTGCAGCACGGGACCGCCAGTCAAGTATTTCCATCAAAGTCACAAACGACGGATGACGATCGTTGAGAACGACTGTAGGGCGTGCGGGCGCCGGACGAGCGTTAGAACGGTAGTCAGCCTCAGTGCCAGTGACGGCGTAGCAAGACTCGAACAAAGCTGAATTGTATTCTCGAATGATGACTGATTGTTCTTCGAGACCGAAGAGCTGACGAAGGTCCTTCTTCCGCTGCGTGACAAGAGCACGTCCCGGGAGAATAGTTCGTCCGTCGAAGTACATGGGTTGACGATCTCCGAGGTCGTCTTGTGCCATGTTGCCGCCGAAGTGAACAAAGTTCCCAGCCAAACAGCCGTCAGTGGTTGCATTCACTAAAGCAAGCATTGCTCTTTCAGTCGCTGCGTCGCATGCATTGATCAGGTCATTGGATTGACGGATGTACGACTGATAGCCTCTGAATTTAAAGACATTCTTGCAATGTTCAGAAGTGAGCTTCTCTTCGACCGACTGGATGAAAGCGGTGATTGTTTGGGAATCAGGATCTGCTCTGTTCTCCATAACATGATCAAAGGCAGACTGTTGTGATTTGAGAATCTGTGCAGCCGTGTCTGGTCGATGTCGATCCGAGAAATCCGGCGGTCTACCGGGGGGACCGTTGCCCTCTCGACCGGCATTGTTGCCGTTGACCAGAGCTTGATTGATGCCAGTAGCGATCTGACCACCAAGTCCAGTTAGAAGAGCAGTGATTGTGGCAGCGTCCATGATGAAGCTGCAGAGGTGTTGTGATGTCCTCCTTCTTGTGTTGTAAGGGTTAAGTGCCGGGCCTTAGCAGTGGCACACACCCCCCCCCTGAGACAGAAGAAACAGGAGGATAAACTCAATCGCGTCAAGAGCGAGAGCCAAGAAGAGAGGCGTCCTAGCAAGTCCGCCGAGGGACCCACACCTGCGACAATGTAAAGGGATGCCGGCGGTGAGTCTCCAGGTAACCAACCAAGACTAAAACGCCGGCCGTGCTAGGACGGGCGCTGGCGGAGGCTGCGTGGTCGTAGCCTGCTGTACTTTACTTGTCCCCAAGGGAGGGAGAAACTAATGTGACGTAAAGTCACTTTCTGCCGTTTCTCTCGTGTTGGACTCTTGCCGCAATTCTGGCTGGCTGCGTCTCTGGCTGGCTGCACTCACATACAGACAACCACACACACAACCACAAGACCAACAACCCTCAAGGTTCCTAGGGAGCCTAAAGGCTCAGTGTCTAGCTTTCTGCACTCCCCCATGATTGGAGCACAGTAGCTTCGTAGTAACATAAAATGTTGAGACTCTTGAGATGCGATGTGCCAGATCACAAACCAATGAAACAACTACACTGAGATCTAAGCCTCAGATTCCGGAATAGACTTCCAAGGAGAGAAGTCCTGTCGACCCATAAGAGACTGACGATGCTTGTCAAACGAGTCCATCCCTTGCAACGACTTAGTGAAGAAGTCTGCTATGTTGTGTTGGGTTGGAATGTGCCGGACTCGCAAAGTCAAATCGCGAATGTAGTCACGGATGCGAAACCAACGAATCTCTAAGTGCTTGGACCGTTGAGACGTTTCCGGATTACCTGCCGTGAATATAGCCGACTGATTATCACCCAGCAACCATGTAGGGCGCATGGATGCAACCCAAGATTCAGTCTGTGTTTCTACGGAAGGGAACACATCGTCGTCATCGTCGTCAGTGCGCGAACGAATATGATGAACACCGGGAATAGCAAACCCGACTTCCAACAAGAGACGACGAATCCACACAGCTTCGTCTGCTGCGAAGCTCATGGATATCAGCTCAGCTTCGTGAGTTGATCCTGCTGTAAGAGGCTGAAGTTTGGATTTCCACGTGACCAAATTACAGAATACGAAGAAACAGTAACCAGAAATAGACTTGCGCCCTGGTGTAGCTGATCCAGCGTAGTCTGAATCCGACATTCCAAAAGCAGGATCCATCGGATCACTATTACCATCACGAAACCGTTTTGAACTCAAACTAGTCAGAGCAGTGTCCTTTTCAGACAGATGAGAAAGATGATCAGCAACTGCGCTTCCTCCACGATGGTAAATCAATTTGAGATGAGGAAAGTTACGCATGTATCCGACCAAGTGTTCGAGCTGCCGTACGTGTTCTTCGGTAGGGTTGTGCATACCTCGGCTAGTCCTTCCGATAGCAAACGCAATATCAGGTCGGCATGTGATGCAAGAATAAATTAATGCTCCGACGATACTGGCATAGTGTTCAGTAAGATAAGCCCGTAAGTAATTACGTTCTTCTGACGAGTAGACGTAGTTAGTTGGAAGAGGACCGTCAGGAGGAAGAGGAGTTCGTTTCGGTCGAGCTCGCCACAAGATTGGGTGCTGTTCAAAGAGCTTCTTGATCTTGTCTGCAACGTCCATTTCAAGCCGACCTGCCTCACGATCATAGGCAATGTTAATACCAAGGAACGACTTGATTGGTCCCCAATCCTTCATGCCGCTTTTCTCAAACCGTTTGAACAGATACTGCCGAATGGACTCAATCTTCTTCTCGTTGGTTCCTGTGATGACCAGATCGTCCACTTCAGTGCAGAGCAAAATCCAGCCGTCATCATCGCGGTAATGGTACAGACAAGAGCCAGA
>Ga0209406_1002778_pt1 | contig 11515 bp, 10 predicted proteins | sample COGITO_mtgs_1204_FD_184808 | JGI IMG/M metagenome (GOLD analysis project Ga0209406, IMG submission 184808) | Pelagic marine microbial communities from North Sea - COGITO_mtgs_120426 (SPAdes) (version 2) | ecosystem: Environmental > Aquatic > Marine > Epipelagic ...
TTTGGCCACCTTTTGATATTAATTGTAATACATAAAGGCCACCTAGTTTACCGTGAACCCATATATCAGCGTTTTTGCCAAGACTTGCTAATTTTTCTATTACTTCTGCATTGGATATTTTTTTATCCACGGTTTGTAATAACTTAGTAAAATTTTGAACTGCTCTTTTATCACCAGATGCTATTAGTTTAGCATCTTTTTTCATTTTATTATTTTTTGGAAGTTCTTTTCGATAAATTCTTTTAGCAGCATCAGACATAACGCCCCAAGAAGCTCCGCCTCCTCTGGCGCCTTTACCTTTAATTTCTACTTTATGAGAACCAAAACCGGTGTTTGCTCTAATATCTAGTTGCCCGCCCATATAAGTAATATAATTAGTTTTACTTGTATACCATTCTCCTCGTGTTAACGCTTTAATATGGCCTGCTACAAATTTGTAATCTTCAGTTTCTGGTGGACGAGTAACATTTTTTTCAACTCCTTTTACTGCTTTAGAAACTTTCTTTAATGAAATACCAACAAGTCTCTTTTGTAAATATAAGTCGAGTATATCATCATTAAATCCTTCTAGTGTATCAGTTTTTAATTCTGATAATTTAAAGTCAGAATCAGCCACCCAAATATCGCCTGGGTTCCATTTATCATCTGTAAGTGGTTTAAAATCGTTATTTTTAAAAGCTGTGTTTTTAGCTTTATAAATTTCTTTCATAAGAGAATCATCTCTATGAAAAGTCATACCTCTTTCAATAAGACGCTCTTTAATTGCGAAGTGTGCTGTTAAATATGAGGATGTTTTCCAACTCTCATCAATACTTAAAATATCTTTTAACGAAGTTTTTCCAACACTTACCTTTTTAAACGCTTTAGTTAATACTTCATCAGTAAAACTTTCAATTGGTTTATCATATCCAATTTCAACCATTGCGGCCATCCATACACATTGAGCAGATTCTCCAATTGCTGTATTTTTTGTTCCACCACCAGCTCCAGTACCACCACCAAACTCAAGCGTTTTTAATAGATCCGACGATGAAATTTCCGATCCGCTTTTTCCAATTAGTTTAAAAGCCATTCCGTCTTTTCTAAATTGTTCAATAGAAGATAAAGCTCCAGCAGTATCAGTCACAATAAACGTTTTACCATTTGCTAAAGTTAAAGGTTCTTGTTTTCTAATTTTATTAGAAAGAATTTCAAGGCGAGAAACTCCAGAGTTCGGCCCTCCAGTAGCTGGTTTTTTTAATTCACGGGGAGTTAACTTGGTTCCCTCAATTAAGAAAGTTTGAAATGATTTCATATTATTATTTATTAAGCGTAAATTTCAATCATACGAGCCAACTCTTTATCGGCAACGGCAACACCTGCTTTTAAAGCTCCAGCGGCCATATTTAAACCACGGGATAGCTTACGAAGGTTTGATGATTGCTTACTTTTTCCTTTTCTTAATAGATCAACTACTCGTTTACGTTCTGTTAAATCAAGAGTTAAACCTTCTTCTAAAGAAATCTTACCGACAATCTTATCCATAAAGTCGTAAATTTCGCCTTCGGTTGGATCAATATCAATAATAAATGCTCGAGTTCTTAGTGCGCCATCAGGATCAAGCTTGTTCATCTTAAGGTTAGAGATAAAGATGATCTTGCCCGTGAATTCAAAGTAACGTGGAATTAATCCAGCATCAAGGATTTCATCGTCAGTCATTTCATCAGGCTCTGCAACATTCTTACCCATCTTGTTCCAAACGAGTTTACGAATCTTTTTGGTATCGGTTGCAGCTTTTAAAAGGTTACGGCTTTCTTGGTCTTTAAGAGCATCGTCACTATCATCGAAGAAGATAATTTCATTCTTATATTTAAATAATAGAGAATACATTCCAGCCGCACTAGCAGAACCAGTGTTCTTAAAGTAACCAGCTCCATCTCTATAACCCATTTCACCAAGAATCTTTTCTGTAGTAAACGTTTTACCAACTCCGCCACGCCCAGCAATAAAGATTGCGTTCGCTGCGCCATTAACGGTTAGTTTCAATAGATTCTCAAGATCTTCTAACTGAGCTTCAAAACTTAATCGTTCTCTATCATTTAAAAGCTCATCTGCATTTGAATTATCAGCATATGTTTCTTTAGCACTCCCTTTAGTTACTTTACCTTCGTTAGCGCCAATCATTTCAAGAATTTTAGATTTATCTTTCTTGATCTTTTGTACTACTGCAGGCTTACCGTCAAATACATATTTAACGCCTTGCTTGGTAATGTTCTTTGGATATACTTCTTCAAGAGCTTCGAATACTTTAACTCCAGCACTTTTATATTTCCTATAGATCTTCCCTTTTGAAAAGTTAGGAGATACAATCATATCAACAATATCATCAAACATTGCTGGAACATCACCAGCTCCCGCTGCTTCTTTTAAAAGAATGGAATCTGTTCCATATGCGTATCCTTCATTTAAAGGAACTCCATCTGGAATAGTATAAACTACTTTACTGTTTGAACCTTTGTTATTAATGATTTCAGCAACAATAGGAAGGATTTTAACAACGCTTGTCATATTAGCAAACTCAACTCGTGTTGATGGTTTACCGTCTCCTAACCAAACATCAAATCCGGTTAATGCATTCGTTTGAGCTCTTGTTGAAGAGAAGTTTAATCGAACGGATATACCATTCTTATTAGCGAACAAACGTAAACCAAATCCTTTACCAGCAGATCCTTTATATTGCTCTAGCTCTGGCATTGCGAAAAGGTTTAAACCCGTCTTCTTTTTTAAATACTTAATCATTAAAAAGGTAGCTTTCTCAATAGAGCCTGATGAAATACCTTCAGTTAATACGAAATCCTTAAATCTTAGTTTGTTAATATCCATTTAGTGTAATAGTAATTTTAGTTATTTATAAAGTTTCAAACTTTAAAACCAGAGAAGTCTACGTTCTTACCAATGTTATGCATGGCATCACTATTACCCACTTGTGCTCCTGCTATTTTAGAATCATCTAATATATCTTGAGTTGGGTCAGCAACATCATATAAACGCATCTTAGATTTATCTACTCCAACGACAAACCGTTTATTATTACTTGGATCATTATAACGATTCTTCAATTGCTTTACCATTATTTGATTCATTCCTTCTAACTGTTCATTACTAATTAAAGCAATCATTAAGTCAGCTGTGGCAGGTAAGCCGAAACTTTCTGATGTATCAGTTAAGTCAACATCGGAATTATTAAATCCAGAACGAGTAACCTGAGTAGCACTCCAAATTGGAACATTACACTCAACGGCCAATCCTCTAACTTCTTCAGCAATACTTTTAATTAAAGAATAGGTGTTAACGCCTCCGCTTAAACCTTTAATTCTGCTACTAGCACAAATGTTTAGATAATCAATAAAGATAACATCTGGTACAAATTGTTTCTTCATTTTAAGCTCTGTTATCAAAGCTCTGAAGTGACCAACATGAGCTCCAGCAGTTGGGTATTCCTTAATAATCAACTGACCTTTAACTTTATCAGAAACTTTCTTTATTTTAGAATTAAAGTTTTCACGGGAAAGCGTATCAAGTTGATCAATCCTTACATCAAACAAATTAGCATCAATACGTTCAGCGATACGCTCTTCAGCCATTTCCATTGTTATATAAAGAACATTCTTTCCTTGAGAAATTCCATCTGCAGCAAGGTGGCACATAGCCAAACTCTTACCAACACCAGTTCCTGCAAGGATAATGTTTAATGTTTTATTAGGTAAACCACCGCCGGTGATTTCATTAAACATTGTTAAATCAAATGGTAACTTCTCTTCATCTCTATTATAAAAATCAAATCGAGATTCAGCATCGCCAATATAATCATGGCCAACCGCCGTATCAAATGTTACGGAAAGAGCTTTACTTAAAATCTCTGGAATAATACCTTCGTTTTTATCTGGGCTCTTTCCATCAATAATAGAAATACTTTCCATTACTGCATTATGAACTGCTCGATCTTTACACCATGTTTCAGTACTTTCTAACAACCAATCTTCATCGCTATTATCAGCTTGTTCTAAATTAGTAATTGTTTGATATATTTCATTTACATCGCTACGATTACTATATTCAGAATTCTGAAGTTCAATTAAAAGAACGTTACTTGTTGGCAGTTTGTTATACTTAGAAATAAAGTTAACGATTAAATCATAAACTGCTTTTTCTTGGTTATCAAAATATTCTGATTTAATATGAGGTAATGATTTTCTACAAAACTTCTCATTATTAATTAAATTTGTTAATATAATTTCCTCGAAAGATTTATTCATGCTTATCTGTTTGACCTTGTTCTATTAATATTTTATCTAATATAGTTCCAATATAAGATGTAAAATATTGGTCTTTTTCTAAGGTTTCTTTTTCTATTGTTTCAGGATGTTTATCAATTTCATAAATGAACTTTAATACTGGCAGTTCCATACCATCAACGTCCTTTAATTCAAATGAGATTTTCCCATAACTATATTGGACGCCTTCATATTCTCCTTTAAGAATTTTAATTGAAGCATGGTCTTTAATTTTACCATGGGAAACAATTTCATAGTCTGATCCTTCTTCAAGCATCTTCTTCAATAGTTTCAGTTTCAAGAGCGGCATCTACAACCACTTCAGCTTCATCACCTGACATATCATGTAAACCAATCGTAAATTTGTTTTTAATAAAATCGGCAAAGTCAGTTTTCTCAAAGATAGGTTCCCAAAACTCTTTATTAAGAGTGTCGGCGGCACGACGGTTAACAGGATGCAGTTCTTCACCCGTCTCTGGGTTATTTGCCATGTACCATCCGTTCTTTGGTTTTGTAGCATAACCTCCGTCAATCGCAACATCAAGCAGGCCACTCCATTTTTGAATTCCACCTTCCCAACTCACTGTAATTGGAATACGGCTTTTCTCTTTAACAAATCTGCTTTTCTCAACTACAACGTTAAAGTGATAACCTTGAATCTCTGTTCCTTTTTTATCTTGTGAACGACCAATAATCCAAATGGTATCTGCTGAATAATAAATTCCAGTTCCTCCTGATACAACCGCTCTTGGAAACAGCCCCATCTCTTGATATGTATGGTTAACTGCAATCAGAGGAATGTCTTTCATTGTTAAGTAAGGAGTAGCCATTCGGAATAAACCCTTAATGGATTTTGCTCGGCTCATATCAGCGACACTCTTTTCGTTAATAGCGTCGTCCATCTCCTTCTTAGATGCAAGGTTACCAATCGAATCAATAATAACAATAACTTTATCTTTGCGATCTAGATCTTCAAATTGGTTAATCATATCGAACTTCAGTTCTTCGACATTCTTAATAGGAATATGAAGTACTCGGTTAATATCAATACCAAAGCTTTCAAAGTATGCTTGCGGAGAACCAAACTCTGAATCATAAAACATTAGAACCGCGTCCTTATGTTGTTTTAAATAAGCACTTGCCATTAGTAGAGCAAATGAAGTTTTAAAGTGTTTAGAAGGCCCAGCCAATACGGTTAACCCGCTTGTTAAACCCCCATCCATTTTTCCACTAAGCGCGACGTTAATCATCGGCACTGGTGTTGGAATCATATCCTTCTCCGCGTAAAATTGGCTATCGGCTAGGACGTCGGCTTCTTTTACTCGGCAGTTCTTTTTTAGTTTATCTAGTAATGACATATAGTTTTATTTTGTTGCTGTTAATATTATAATCTATTTTTTAATGAATGTAAATCATTAAATATTATTATTATGTGAAGTCTTCTAATGAAGCGGTTTCACATTCTTGTTCAGCTTCCCACCTCTGCCTTTTATTATCTTGTAAGATATATGTGGTATTTACTTTATCAAGATCACCTTGTAAATATTTTACAATTTGGCCCATCATATCTTCGGCTGTCTTAACAGGAACATTTTGACAAATATGATTCCATTGTTTAGTATTAAGTAATTGAAAGTCTTTAGGCAAATACATAATTTCCATACACTCGCGAACCGTTAAATAACGATCTTCAGTTGGATGAGTAAGCCATTGTGGGAGGTGGCCAACAAAAGCACCAATATAATCCTTGGGCCATGTAACAGTTCTTCTCATTACTCCTTTGCCATTTTTAATTTTTTCATTCATTCGACCAATTGTAGCAGCCCAACGATCTTCTCCCTTTTCTTGTAGCCATGGGATTAGTTTATCATATGAATCGTTATTTTCAATATAATGAAACGCATTTGATGATTTTTCTAAATGCTTATCTACAAACTCAGCATGAGAAATACCGCCATGAATTTCATTGAGAATATAATTATATAAACAAAACTCTGAAGGAATATCTTTATTAAGAACTTCGCTCATAGGATCTTCCGGATCATTTACAACGGCGTTTAATAAATCTTCAATTTTTTGATTTGGTCGATGGATATAATCAAAGAGTGGAACAGAATCGTCTTTCCAAAAGAAATAGAACGTCCTATCACGAACTTGAGAAAAACCTTGCACCAGACTTTTTGTTTTGTAAATGCTAAATGTATAATTAAATTTCTTAGCAATTTCTTTTAATTTATCGACAACCGGAGCTCCTGTTGACATCGCTAGTCTTGGCGCGTTCTCTCCCCAAAATACTTTTGGTTTAATATTTTCAAGAACATGCTCGGCCGTATGATACATCCAATCGTTTGTAGCACTCTTAGCATTTGATGTTGGTGATAAGGATGATAAACCTGCGCAAGGGCAAACCGTATTTACTACATCTACTTGTTTTGCTTTATAACCATGAGTTTCATCAAGAAATACATAATCTCCTTCATACCCTTGGTTTCTAATATGATTCATATAATGGGCATCATTAGCTTCAAAAGCTCGATATGACATTACCCATTCAGGATGTTTACCATCAAGAACATTTTGAATTCCTAAACTTTCTCCTCCGATTAAAGGCACGATACTGCCATATGTTATTTCACTTTTCATTTTATTTTAATATTTTTTTACTTAAATTTTTATTATGCTTTGCCTATCATGATCATCATGATGTAATAGGCGTGTGTTTTATATAATTATATATTTGATTTTATTACTCGGTCTCTAAGATCTGACGAAGAGAATGAATGTTTTCTTTTATTATAATGTACAGGGCATAAGCCCTTTCCTGTGTGATCCGTGTCTCGATATTCTTCGCCAACAATTCTGATGTCAGGATTTATAGTTAATATGATGTCAACTATTTCTTGCTCAGTCGTGAAAGGTATAACTTCATCGACATATCGGCATGACGATAATTGTACGTACCTTTCAAATGGAGATTGGATCGGTTTGTTTTTAGAATCAGGGCGGTCAACAGTTGGATCAATTAATAGACCACATACAAGATAGTCGCATAATGATTTTGCTTCTTGCAACATCACAATATGACCGGCGTGTAATAAATCGAAGGTTGAACAGGTGAAGCCAATCTTAGCATCATTTGGTAGTTTATTTTTATCTAGGAACATGTATTTCTTTATTTATGATTCTGTCAAGCTGCTTTGCGACCGTATCATATAACGGTGACTTATCTGTAGGAAGGTAATGTAAAAATTTTGGAAGTTTTCTAATTCTGTCCATTGTATAATTTGGTTTAAGAAGGCCTTCGTATAGCTTAAACTCATTTCTTGGAAACTCTTTTACAGCATAACCATTCTCGGTTAACCACCTGAAGTAAACAGCATAGACGTTTTGTTCCATGATCCAATACTTTCCACCAATTGGTCGATGATGAATATTACCCAGGTAGTTCTTCTTTGATTTATACTTCTCGATAGCTCCACATACGACATTAAGTAAGTCTGAACAGAACGCTCTATCAATAAACTTGAATAGATTTGGATTTTTTGTATGTATTACCTGACCTGAGTTTAAAGTAAAGTGGGGCTTAGTATTCATTTTATGAACATCCACAAGATCACTGTAGATTCCTGTCATAAGATTCTCGACAGCAACAGACATGCGACCAAGTACTCTTTCATTATAGAAAACATAATCATTTTCGAAGTAACTATCAATAGGTTGAATAAGGAACGTGTCATCGTCCATCATACAAACCTTTTCCATACCTAGTACTTCATGAGCATATAAAATAACAAGAAGCTTAATTGACAAACGGAATTTGTCAAGGATAATCTCCGCGGTCTCAGGATCAGATAATCTTGGAACCAATTGCTTAACCGCATCAGACGCATAATAGATGTTATAATTATCCTTAATAGTATCACTAAGATCATATGTTTGATAACGATCATCGAGTATTACATTTAGAACTATATCAGTCGGTTCATTGAAAATGTTGTAATATTTAATGAACGATTCGAGCCGTTCAGGTTTGTTACTTATTATTAAAATGTTGTTCATAATACACATATGTTTTTAACTGCTTTAGAAATGATTTGGTTATTAGGATGATATTTAAAAACTCGAATGAGTTCAGCCGCAATAAGAATTTTAAAGTCGGTCTGATTAATAGAATTAAACATAGATAATGTTGAGATCGAGTTATTGACTATGTCGTTATCATATTGATTCACGATAAGGCTCGCACAGAATTTAGCTGCATCAATTTCGGTACAGCCAAACACATCGGGAATAGGGTCAATTAAGTAAAGAGTCTCACTCTTAAATAACATATTTGTAACTCCAAAGTCGCCATGAGAAAATGAACGTTTAAGATTTAAATACTTAAGAGAATCACATATGGTATTAAAATATGACTCACCAGAAATATCAGAGTGCGAATAAATCCGCGCAACATAATCAGAAAATTCAAGAGAATCTTCAGGCGAATCAATCTCCTTTAAATCTTCAAGACTTTCTTGAATAATTCCGATTGCACGGTGGAAATTATTCTTGAAGAAACTTTTGTCATGTTGTATATACTCAATTGTTAAAGTTTCACCAACAAGTCTTAGAACTTCAGGTGTATTAATATAGTTCTTTACTTGTGAATACCATTCATTAACTTTGTGAGCATTCTTATCTGTTTTATGAACATATGTTCCATCAGTAAAAATATCAGCACCAGACAAACCTCCATCGAGTTGTCTAATATCAGTCTTAAGGAAAAGTTCAGGAGAGATACCTTTATCGTCAATATAGTATGCAGCGAGTGGTTTGTCAAAACTTAGAGACCTATACTTGACTCCGTTTTTCTTTAGCCACTTTTTGATTTGGCCGGCATACTTTTCTTTAGCTTCTTCTCGAGTTTTACAAGAGATAGATCCTCGTGCCGTAAAAATATCAACCTCCCACCCATCGTCATATAAAGAATTAACCTTTTGAATTAACTCTATGTTTGGTTCAGCATGTTCCCAATCGCGATTTGTTGTTAAAGCGAGTGTATCATCAAAGTCTAAAACTATTCTTTTGTTATGCATTACTTTTATTTAGTTCAGTTAATTTACCTAGGATCAAATCATTGAGATAACTCCCATCATAATACTCTTCTTTAAGAATATCATCTAACTGATCGCGAAGTTGCTGATAAGCTTTAGGGTTTTCTTCAAGGAATTTAATTTTATTAAAAAGATCTTTAGAATCTTTTACTCTAATAAAATCAGGTACATCCAAATGTTTTTGTTGATCATAGGTTGGATGCAGGAATGGTATAATTCCATAATGAGCCATTTCCCAAAACTTTGCGGTAACCCAACCCTTTTTAATTGGAATACAAAAAGTATATTTAACTCGTGGCAACATTCTCATTAAATCGTTAAACTTCTTAGGTCCTTTGAATCGAGAGTCATCTCCAATTGTATCGGAGTTCCATTGTCCGTAAATATCAACATCATCGACATGTTCTAAAATATATTTTTTCAAATCAGGATAACGCGATGGTTTGCCCTCATTACAAACAATCATAAAGTTAATATCTTTTTCAGTTGTCTTTTCTTCAGGCTCACCAAAGAAACTATCTAATGTGTTTGGTGCTTCTTGAATAGATTTACCCTTTTCTTTTCCAATTAAAAATGTAGTTTCAATACCTTTATATAATTGTTCTATTTCTGTTATTTCCCTAACAGGGCTATCATATTCAATACTATTACGGTGTAAACACTTTTGATTATATTGTGAAAAGATCTTCCTAGGAGGATTCATTAGGTCTCTCATCTTCCCAGGATAAAGGCGAGGATCGTTTAATAACATTAACCAAGGTACTTCTTTATACTTATTAAGATAATGAATTGTTGGTCCTGCGTACTTTCGTTGAACATCAAGTGGCTTTGCTAATTGAGTATGATCTGTTTGTTTACGAGCCCAACCCCCAACATTAGAAGTTGCAACTTGACCGCACATAAAAACACCAGCATCAATTTCAAATTTTGGATTTGGAATAATAATGTTTTCCATAAACTCTTGCCTATCATTTGAAGGGTGTTGAGCTTTAGATTTATCCCATTGATTTTTTCGCCATTCGGAAAACCCAGAGAAAGCATATATGAAATTACCATGAACGTTAATCCGTTCTTGCTCGGCAATAGATAATCTATCAAAGTCACTAGCGCCAAGCATAACAAAAGTATGCTCAGGGTTTTGTGTTATTAGGTGTTCATATAAAATAGGAGCTTCATTGTCACCGCCAACAGCGCCCCAATTTTTACTATTGAATAATACAGACTTACCAATCTTGCCGATGCCGATTCTCATAATATATCTATTTGTTTCCGTTTCGATTTAAAAAATCTTTATTAACATCTTGGCCATCTACGCCATGTCTCATATAAGCTACTAAGAACGACGCATAGTTAATAAGATCTTTACCAGAATCTTCAAGAGATTCAAAGTTTGGCTCATATCCAGTATCAGATTCCATAGCTTCTAGAACCGAATACATTCTAAGAGTTTTGGCGTAAATAATATCTAAGATAGATGCGATGCCTCGTGGATAATAATCAGCTTGTTTAATTCGGCTGTTAGGATTTTGATAATCTCTTGATTTAGCAGTTTGTAATTCGGCACACTCTCGTAATACCTTAATACTTTCTTTAGCTTCCTTATTCATATGATTAATTATACCACATATTAATAAGAATGTAAATCTTTTTATTTAGTTATTTTACGGCTCATCTTCAAGATAATCGCAAAATGTTTCAATCTCAAATTGCTCATCTTGTGTCGGATTATTATCCATAAGAGACATAAGCTTTGCTAACTTAACGACCCAAGCTAAATTATTTTCTTTTAATCTGTTAACATACTGTTGATATGTTTCAAAATAACCAATTTCAATTTCTTCAATAGCATTAAGCATTCTTTTAGTTACCCAAGATTGCTCTAATAAAAATTCACTTGTGTAAGAAGTGGTTGAAATAACGTCGTGTAACCATGCAACAATAATTGCTTCAGCGGTGTTGCTATTACTATTAGATTTAATTATGTTAACAACATCTTCAATATGATGAATGTAAGGGTTTCCATTATGGCGAGTTTGACCAATATGGGCGCGGCGAGCTAGCTCTTCCGCTTCTCTGCATATTCTTTCAGAGTATGATTCTTCTTTA
>Ga0209406_1002780_pt1 | contig 11505 bp, 11 predicted proteins | sample COGITO_mtgs_1204_FD_184808 | JGI IMG/M metagenome (GOLD analysis project Ga0209406, IMG submission 184808) | Pelagic marine microbial communities from North Sea - COGITO_mtgs_120426 (SPAdes) (version 2) | ecosystem: Environmental > Aquatic > Marine > Epipelagic ...
TTACTAATGCTGTAAGGATCTAATCGCGAAATTGGACCAATATATTTTACGTTTTCTGGTGGATTCTTTTGCGATAATTTTCCACTTAAGTTTCCCTTGCCCTGAATGTCTGGCACCCAACATTCATTGTGTTTGTTGATGAATTTGTTGTTAATCTGTTTAAGCAGAAACTGGCCAATAGGTGCTTGAATGTTCAATTGGTGTGTGATGAAGGCGCTTGGTATTTCAGTGTTATACAACCCGTATCTATTATCTGAAATAATGCCGTCTAGCTTATGCATTTCGTTTATTTCACCTATGTATTGGTTTTCAATCATGATTTTTCCCGCAAGTTTTCTGAACGATTTAATCATATGCCAAGTCATGCCACCATTTTTTGGGTAGTCAATTTTGTATCCAGGAAATTTAAGGTAAGGAACCGTTGGGAATTCCTTCCGCAATAGGTCTAATTGAAGGCCATCAGAACCGATAATTACGTCACAGTTTAAGTCTCTTAGAATTTTAATTATAGGCACGCATCTTGTCGCGTGACCAAGTCCCCAATCTAATGGGCTAATAAATACTTTTTTTATACTCATTAACACGAAATTAGTAATTCCAAACTTAATGTTAGTGAAGAAACGGAATCTTACTTTGATAATTATTCTCTTTGAACTTTTACCTTTGCATGTAGATATGGGCAGTAATAAAAATAAGCTAGAACGTTTCGCAGAAATGAAGTCGTTTGATAACGTGTTTGAGCCTGAGATAGAAGAAGCAAAAAAGGGCAGTTATAAGCTAAAAGGGAATTGGAGAAAAGATTACTTTAAAAATGATAACCCAATTGTATTGGAGTTGGGCTGTGGTAAAGGAGAATACACTGTTGGAATGGCCGAAAAATTTCCAGATAAGAACTTTATCGCTATTGATATAAAAGGTGCCCGAATGTATATTGGGTCAAAGCATGCATTGGAACAAGAGATGAACAATGTTGCTTTTTTGCGTACCAGAATTGAATTTATTGAATCGTTTTTTGATAAGGATGAGGTAGATGAAATTTGGATAACATTCCCCGATCCTCAGCCCATAGAGAGGCGAGTAAAGAAGAGATTGACTTCCCCTTTGTTTTTGGATAGATATTTAAAATTTTTAAAACATGGAGGAGTAGTGCATTTAAAAACTGATAGCGCAATGCTGCATGAATATACGTTGCAGGTAATAAGAGACCGAAAATATAAATTGATTGATGCTTCTGCTGATTTATATGCTGGTAAAATTTCTGAGTATGATATTGATACCCAAGAAATATTAGGAATAAAAACGCATTACGAAACGTTATTTTCAGAGAAGGGTTTTAAGATAACGTATCTTAAATTTCAGATGAATTAGTGAATGAATCTTTCAGCTAACAGTCGTAATTTTTTTCTCGATGTGTACGAGGTTGTAAAACTGATTCCAGAGGGTAAAGTAACTTCTTATGGTTCTATTGCGAAATATTTAGGCGCAGTGCGTTCCTCAAGAATGGTAGGTTGGGCAATGAATGCAGCACACGGCAAATCAGAAGTTCCTGCACACAGAGTAGTAAATAGAGCTGGGTTGTTAACAGGAAAAGAACATTTCGAAGACCCATTCGCTATGCAAAGAAAATTAGAAGCTGAAGGAATTGCTGTTATAGACAATCAAATCGTTAATTTTGCCAGTCACTTTTGGGACCCGATGCAGGAATTAACAATCGAATAAAATGGAGATAAATAGAGATACAGTAAAAAAAGCCTTAAGCTATGTAATCGAGCCAGATCTAAAGAAGGACGTCATAGCATTAAATTTGGTCACAGAACTTGCCGTTTCGGGTAACAAAATTTCTTTTATTTTAAATGTAAGTAATCCAGCGATGCACAATCGTAAACGAATGGAAGAGGCTTGTATGCATCAGCTAAATCGTTTTTTAGGAGAAGATATAGAAGTGAAAATTCATGTCGCAGCAATGCCTCCAACTCAAGATAAACTTAAAGAGAATAGAACGGTTCTGCCGCAAGTGAAAAACATTGTTGCCATTGCTAGTGGAAAGGGAGGAGTAGGTAAATCTACTATTACAGCAAATCTTGCGGTTGGCTTAGTAAAAAAAGGGTTTAAAGTTGGAATTATCGATGCTGATATTTATGGCCCATCAATTCCAATAATGTTTGATGTTGCTCAAGAAAAGCCTGGTGTTGCTAAAGGAGAAACAAATAACAAAATGACCCCTGTTGAAGGACATGGCGTTAAGATTCTTTCTATTGGTTTTTTCGCGGACTCTAATCAAGCTGTAGCTTGGAGAGGGCCAATGGCTTCAAAAGCATTAAATCAAATGATTAATGATGTGGAGTGGGGAGAATTAGACTACATGTTAATTGATTTGCCTCCTGGAACGGGAGATATTCATTTGTCTTTAGTTCAGGCTTTACCATTAACAGGAGCGATTGTTGTAAGCACTCCGCAAGTTGTTGCGTTAGCAGATGCTCGGAAGGGTGTAGCTATGTTTAAAATGGACGGAATTAAAGTTCCTGTGCTGGGAATAGTTGAAAATATGTCATATTTTACCCCTGCAGAATTGCCAGAAAATAAGTACTTTATTTTTGGGGAAGAGGGCGCAAAGCTTTTGGCAGAAGATTTGAAGCTTCCTTGTTTAGGTCAAATTCCTATTGTACAAAGTATTCGAGAGGCAGGAGATATTGGTCGCCCGTCAATTATGCAAGAAACCACTCCTCAAGCATTAGCATTTAAAGAATTGACGGACAGTTTCTTGAAGTACTCAAAAATTCAAGAATTTGCCAAAGCATAATTCTTTACATTTGTTTCATGGCAGCCGTTGAGAAACATATAATTGAAGAAAAGATAGAACAGGCTTTGGACCAAATTCGACCTTTTTTAAATGAAGATGGCGGTGATATTCACTTGGTTGAATTAACTAATGAGTTGGTAGTTAAAGTTCAGTTTACAGGTGCTTGCACTGATTGCTCGATGCAAAATTCTACATTTAAAGCTGGTGTTGAGGACTCTATATTAAAGGCTATACCAAGTATAAAAAGTGTTTTAATTGTTAAGTAAATATAAGTTTGTTTCTTTTTGAATAATTCTTTCTTCCAACTGCTTTCAGAACATAAAATCAAGTAATTTTGTTGTACCAATAAGTTTTTATGGTTGAGACCAAAGAAGAGAAAAAGACAGTAACCATTCTGTTTGCAGGTGATTCTGGTGACGGAATGCAATTAACGGGTTCGCAGTTTACAAACACCAATGCATTGTTTGGAAATGATGTGAGCACTTTTCCAGACTTCCCTGCAGAAATTCGTGCTCCACAAGGCACGATTGCAGGTGTTTCAGGATTTCAGTTAAATTTTGGAAGTGTTGACGTTTTTACACCAGGAGATAATGCAGATGTTTTGGTAGCAATGAATGCTGCTGCTCTTAAAGCAAGTCTGCTTAAGCTCAAAATCGGAGGAACGATAATCGTAAACCTATCTGGGTTTGACAAAAAGAACTTGCGTCTTGCTGGATTTTTAAATGATGAAAATCCGTTAACCGATAGTTCTCTTGGTAAGTATCGTGTTCTCGAAATGGATGTGACAAAACTTACACGTGCTTGTTTGGCTGATACCGGGATGAGTGTTAAGCACATTGATAGAAGTAAGAATATGTTTGTGCTTGGTGTTTTGTATTGGATGTATAACCGAAAACTAGATACAACACTAGCTTTTTTTAAAGCTAAATTTAAAGGAAAACAAGAATTAATCGAGGCTAATACTAAAGTTTTAACAGCAGGATATTATTTTGGTGATACCAGCGAAATATTTACTTCACGTTACGAAGTAAAACCTGCACCGCTTCCAAAAGGTGTTTATCGTAATATGATGGGTAACCAAGCTACAGCAATTGGGTTAATTGCCGCTGCAAAAAAAGCTAACCTCGATTTATTTTATGGTTCGTATCCGATAACTCCGGCATCAGATATCTTACACGAATTGGCGAAACACAAGAATTTTGGAGTTAAGACATATCAAGCAGAAGATGAAATTGCGGCCATTTGCGCTGCAATTGGAGCGTCATTTGGTGGGCATTTAGGTATAACTACTTCTTCTGGTCCCGGTATTGCATTAAAAGGAGAGGCCCTAGGTTATGCTGCTATATTAGAATTGCCATTGGTCGTCATAAATGTGCAAAGAGGAGGTCCTTCAACAGGTTTGCCGACCAAGACTGAACAATCCGATTTAATGCAGGCATTATACGGAAGAAATGGTGAAGCACCAATTCCGGTAGTTGCACCGTGCACACCTTCCGATTGCTTTGATGTAATATACGAAGCTGCAAGAATTGCTGTTGAACACATGACTCCCGTCTTTTTTCTCTCGGATGGTTATATAGCTAATGGTTCAGAACCATGGAGTTTTCCTTTATCTAAAGATTTAGTGCCGATAAAGGTAAAAAAACTTTCTGCTGGAGGAGATGATGAAAAATACAGGCCTTATGTTCGCAACGAGAAACTAGTAAGGGATTGGGCAATTCCTGGCGTAAAAGGATTAGAGCACCGAGTAGGAGGGTTGGAAAAGGAAAATGAAACAGGGAACGTCTCTTATGACCCTGCTAACCATGAATTAATGGTTAAATTAAGAGCAAAAAAAGTAGTTAATATTTCGGATACTATTCCAGATCAGAATATCGAAATTGGTGAGGATTCAGGTAAAGTATTAGTGCTAGGATGGGGTTCAACATTTGGCGCAAGTAAAACTGCTGTAACTGAGTTAGTAAAAGATGGGGTGGAAGTTTCACAGGCCCATGTGCGCTATTTAAATCCGCTTCCGAAGAACCTAGGAGATCTTATTTCTAGATTTGATAAAGTACTTGTTCCGGAAATAAATGATGGCCAGTTTGTTAAACTTATTCGAGATAAATATTTAGTGGATGCAATTCCGTTTAATAAGATAATGGGAATACCTTTTAGCTCACAAGAGATAAAAGAAAAAGTTCTTGAAATTTTAGGGTAATGAGCATAAAAATGGAAAATGCGGAAATAAAATTATCAGGAAAAGACTTTGCGTCAGATCAAGAAGTAAAATGGTGCCCAGGTTGTGGAGATTATTCTATACTTAAGCAAGTGCAAAGCACACTTGCAGATATTGGCGTAAAACGAGAAGATACTGTTTTTGTTTCGGGTATCGGTTGCTCATCTAGATTCCCATATTACATGAATACCTACGGCGTTCATAGTTTGCATGGCAGAGCAACTGCATTAGCAAGTGGATTAAAAACTGCGCGTCCCGATTTAAATACTTGGATTGTGACAGGAGATGGAGATGCACTATCTATTGGAGGAAACCATTTGATCCATTTATTAAGAAGAAACTTGAATGTAAATATTTTACTTTTTAATAATGAAATTTACGGATTAACTAAGGGTCAATATTCTCCAGCTTCTCCAAAAGGAACGATTACGAAGTCTTCCCCAATGGGTTCGTTAGATCACTCTTTTAACCCTTTAGCTTTGTGTTTGGGAGCAGACTCAACATTTATTGCTCGCTCAATGGATCGCGACCCAAAACATTTAAGAGCTATTCTAGCAGAAGCAAACAATCATATAGGGACTTCGATGGTTGAAATTTACCAGAATTGTAATGTATTTAACGATGGTGCTTTTTTTACCTTTACAGAGAAAGCAACTAAAGGAAATACAACGCTGCAACTTGAACATGGTCAGCCATTAATCTTCGGGGATAATCGAGATTTAGGAATTAAATTAGACGGGTTTAAACCAGTAGTTGTTGCTTTAGATGAAAGTACCTCAACTGATGATCTTTGGGTTCATGATGAATCGGATCTGGTAAAGGCAGGTATCTTAACTCGATTTTTCGATATCCCATCAGCGGAAATGACTTTACCGAGGCCTTTTGGAGTGTTTTATAAAGAGAGCCGTTCTGTTTATGAAGAAGATGTCGCCATTCAAATTAATCAGGCTAAAGAGATAAAAGGCGAAGGTGATTTGAACTCGCTTCTTGCAGGAGCTAATACTTGGGAGGTTATTTGATTCGAAGAGCTTTAGGCACTATGCAAACCGGTATAGGAATCATTTTGTGTGTATTCGCTTTATTTAGCCTTTTATAAATAGCCAGCACTTCTTTTTCTCTAGCATTTAGGTTTTTTTCGTTTTCTATGTATTTCATGGCCCATTCCAATTCTGGGTAGCTTGCACCCAATTGGTCTTCGTCTGAGCGGTCATCGCCAAAAAGTCCATCTGTTGGTTGAGCGGTTTGAATGGATTCGATAATTCCTAATTCTTTTGCTAAGGCAAAAACTTCAGTTTTGTTGAGGTCAGCAATTGGGCTTAAGTCAACACCACCATCTCCGTATTTAGTAAAAAAACCTACGCCAAAGTCTTCTACTTTGTTACCTGTCCCGGCAACTAGCATTCCTGCATTACCTGCAAAAGCATACAGCGTTGACATTCGAATTCTTGCCCTTAGGTTTGCCATGGTTAAGTCATCTTGTATCTCTAACGGTAGAGTTGTTTTCCAGTTTTCGAAATTGTTAGTGAGATCAACTGTTTTTTCGGTAATGTTGTCGAAATTACTATTCAACCAATTAATATGTTCAATAGATCGTTGCAATTGCGCTTCGGCCTGATGTATGGGCATATTTACGCATATAACGGGTTTGCCAGTCATAGCACATAGGGTGGAGGTAACAGCAGAATCTACACCACCAGATACACCAATCACAAAACCATGGGTATGTGATTTATTACTGTAATCTTTTAGCCAATTAACAATATGTGTAATTATTTTTTGCTGCTCCACGTAACTTTAATTACTCTTTATTAATCGTTAAAACTTGATCCCAACTTTTAACCCTACAAAGTTAGAAATCGCTTTTCGACTAGGTTCATCAACAGTTTTTGGTATGCCATTTTCGTCTAAAACTATCGAATTACTGCTGTCGTCATACTCGTACACTTTTGGGTTGTTTTTCCCCCAAGCAAAAGTGTTAGTAAAGCCATTGTTGTACGTCAAGCCAACGACTATAGAGGTATTTCCCGATAAGTTATATTCCACGCCAGCGCCAATTACAAGTGGAAATCTAAATAAATATGCAGACGATCCCATGTCGCTATCTTCAGTTGTCGTACTTACTTGAGTATCGAATTCATCGATGTATGTAAACTCATTATCTTGTCTTGCCTTGTATTTGATGCCAATGCTCGATCCTACTTCACCATAATAAGTTAGATAGCCAATTTCATTAGTTTTCAGTTTTAACATTATTGGAATATCGATATAGCTTAGCTTGTATTTAGAGGTGCTCGTTCCAGTGTAATGAACCGTATCAGCTGGCGAATAAACATCGGGGTATTCAATCTTACCTGAATGGTAAAGTACCCCGGCCCCTGTAACAAATGCGTAGTTGTTGCTTCCGAAAAGTGCTAAGTCGAATGCAACTCCAGCGCTATAACCCAAACCGATACCTTTTCTAGCATGGCCATATTTGCCATCAATATCAGGTTTTAGCCATGATGTGTTGCCTGTTCCGTATATTCCAATAGCTACTTTTTTTACTTCTTGTGCATTAGATATAATAGCCATTAATAATACGGTGGCGGTTGTAAATAGTACATTGTTTATAATTTTCATGCCAATATAATTTGTTGGTTTATGCTATTAATACATTTGAACATTCAATAGTACTCAAAATTCAAGCATGCGTTTTTTAAAGTCAATCGTATTTATCCTCATCTCATTGTTATTAATTACGTGCGATAGCGACAGGCTTGATGTTAACGTCTCAGACATTGATGTTAGTATTTCTTTTGATCGGTTTGATAAAGAACTAGAAGCGGCCAACCGCTCAAATATGCTGCCAGAAGTGGATAGGTTGCACGGTAAGTATGGCTTGTTTTTTGAGCAATATGTTAATTCAGTAATTAATACGGGTGGTCCAAATCCTGAAGTTGTGGCGAGTAACCTCGTAGGGTTTTTGGAGGATGCAAACATAAGAGAGTTGCACCAAAAGACATTTGATGAGTTTACTGAAACGAAAGAGATAGAAGAGGAACTAAAAATTGCTTTCAAGTACTATAATTATCATTTTCCTAGAAAGATTGTTCCAAATATTGTAACGTATATCTCCGGGTTTAACTATGCCATTATTGCAATGGATAGCACGTTAGGTTTAGGTTTAGATATGTATCTAGGGGCCAACTGTGAGTACTACCCAGCATTAGGAATTCCTAAGTATAAATCAAATATTATGACAAAAGATCATTTAGTAGTTGATGCTCTAAAAGGTTGGTCGATGAGCGAATTTTCTAATGAAAGTAAGGAAAAAGATTTGCTGTCTGAAATGATTTATGAAGGTAAAATCATGTATTTGATGGATGCTTTCTATCCAGCAAAAAGTGATACAATAAAAATTGGGTTTTCCTCAGAACAATTGCTTTGGTGCGACCATTATGAATTTAATTTGTGGTCGCATTTAGTCCAAAATAAGTTGTTGTTTTCAAAGAATCAATCTGATATTGTTCAGTTTACTGGAGAAGGTCCATTTACGAGAGGTTTCGATAAAGTTTCGCCTGCGCGTACTGGTGTATGGCTAGGTTGGCAAATAATAAGATCTTATATGAACAAACATCCCGAAGTTTCATTAGCAAAGTTAATGGAGGGTAATGATGCACAAGCAATTCTTCGTGAGTCGGGATATAAACCAAAATCATAACATGGGTAAATCATCAGATATAAATTTTAAGGTTCAGCTTGATGAGAATCAGGTTCCAGAAAAAATAGATTGGACGGCATCAGATGCAGGCGAGGAAAGTTCTTGTAAAGCTATGCTAGTATCGCTTTGGGACGAAAAGGAAAATAATACGTTACGTATAGATTTGTGGACTAAGGAAATGACCGTTGATGATATGAAAAAATTCTTTCATCAGTCGATAATGACAATGGCTGATACCTTTGAAAGAGCAACAAATGAAACCGAAATGGCTAAAGAAATGAAAGAATTTGGGACAGATTTTGCTGAAAAAATGGGCTTAGTTGGGCCTGTGAATTAGTGATTTAAGCTTATTTTACGAAAACATGTTTGTAAAGTGCGAAACTAAAATCGTATCAATTTCGTATATTTGTATTGTATACAAAATGCAGTTTTTAAAGCAATTTATTTCTATTATATTGATTAGTGCATTGAGCACTTGTTTATTCGCGCAAGTTACATTTTACAATAACGGGACTGTTTCGGTTATGCCGGGAGCTATTATGCAAATAAACGGAAATGTTGAGCTTAATGGAAGCGGTGTAAATGGTTCTTTTTTTGACAATAATGGAGACGTTACAGTCTCAAATAGCCTAAACAATGGAGACCTTTTAATTGATGACGCAGGTAATTCAGCCGTTTACATTGGGAGCGGCACAACACATTTAGAAGGTGACTGGATCAATAAAGGTGCTTTTATTGCTCAGGCAAGTACTATTGAATTAAACGGATCTAATCAGTTAATAACAGGAGATCAATTAACTATTTTTAATAATCTAACATTATTAGGTGCAGGAGTAAAAACTCAAACAATTGACGTATTTCTAAATTCAAATTTATCTCTTAACGATAGGGAATTAGCTACCGACAGCTTTACAATGTATGTATTAAATTCTGCCACATCAGCGGTGACAAATAATACAAACAACGTTGACACAGGATTTGTTAGTAGTTTGTCAACTGGTTCATTGTGGTGGCAAACCGAGCAAGTCGGCAAGTATTACTTCCCCTTGGGATCATCTTTAAATAACTTTAAATATAGACCCATAGAGATTGAAATAACTGTGCCAGGAGTTAATGCATTTGCTGCGCGACTTGTTAACAATTTAGCGTCTATAGATAGCTACGATGTTTTAAATTTATCAGATTCCATGTGTGAAATTAACCCTATTTATTATCATGAGATACACAGAACGGCAGGTAGTTCTCCGATTAACCTTACTATGTTTTATAAAGCAATTGATGGTGCTTTTGATGCGATAGGAATTTGGGGGACACCTGAAGCAATCTTATGGAATAAGGCCGGTAACGCGACAGCATCTAATGCTGGAAATTTTGAAGCGCTTTCAATTTCTAATTGGATTAATTTTAGTGAATTTCCTTTTGCTCTTGGTAAAAAATCTCCTGAAGGACCGATCTTATCAGGTTTGTCAGATGCTTGTGCTTCTCAATCATCAAGCTATTCATTAACTTCAAATAATTCGAATTCTGGTAATTTTGATTGGTTTGTAAATGCTTCAGATGCTATATTAAATCCTCAATTGCAGGGTACAGATGAAATGGAAATCATTTGGGGAAATATTGAAGGAGAAGTTTATGCGACTGAAACATATCCAAACGGATGTGTTTCACTGCCATCTAATTCGATTTCTGTTAAAGTATTTCAAGGTCCCGTAGCGGCATTTATTTCGGCAGTAAATAATCCTCAACTCGATATCGTTGATTTCACTGATGCTAGCTCTCCTTCCTTCGGTTGGGACTGGGATTTTGGTGATGAAAACATTTCATCTTCTCAAAATCCTAGGCATGAATACGATGAAATAGGCACTTATACGGTTATGTTGATAGCTTCTGATGAAAATGGTTGTGTAGATACGGTTTACAATGAGGTAACCATTGATGAAGGTGTTATTCTGCCAATCGTATTCTCACCTAATGGTGATGGATTAAATGATGTATTTGTTGCCGCTAATGCAGGTGTTGATCAATATGATTTACAGGTATACAATAGATGGGGAGAGTTAATATTTGAAACTACGCATTCCAAAGGCGAGTGGTCTGGTTATACGTTTGGTGGGCAACCATGTGCTGCGGGAACATATTTTTATGTGCTAACCGCTTCAGGTGTTTCGGGTGAAGATTACAGCCGAAATGGTCATGTTACCCTGTTAAGGTAGTTGAAACAAGCTGTTAGTTTCTTCAATATAGTTTAGAATTTCTTCCGCTCCAATTCTGTGAGAAGAAGAGGTGTAAAATGTTTTAGGTAATATCTCCCAGTCTTGCAGTAAACGAGTTTTATAAACCTCCATATTCTTACCGAAGTTATTATCTGTCAACTTATCTATTTTTGTAAAAACAATGGCAAATGAAATTTGGTTAACGGCTAACCACTCCATAAATTCTAAATCTATTTTTTGTGGAGAGTGTCTTGAATCAATTAATACAAATAGACTCATTAAGTTTATTCTGCCCAGCAGATAGGTGTTTGTGAAACCAACCCATTTGTCTTTATCTTTTTTTGAGACTTTCGCAAAACCGTATCCCGGTAGGTCAACCATAAACCATTTTTCATTAATCGTAAAGTGATTAATAAGTTGCGTTTTTCCAGGCCGGCTAGAAATTTTGGCCAACGCCTTTTTGTTGGTCATCATATTGATTAATGAAGATTTCCCAACGTTAGACCTTCCTATAAAAGCATATTCCGGTTTGTCTGGTTTGGGGCATTTGTCAGCCTCTGCACTGCTTTTTAGA
>Ga0209406_1002795_pt1 | contig 11470 bp, 5 predicted proteins | sample COGITO_mtgs_1204_FD_184808 | JGI IMG/M metagenome (GOLD analysis project Ga0209406, IMG submission 184808) | Pelagic marine microbial communities from North Sea - COGITO_mtgs_120426 (SPAdes) (version 2) | ecosystem: Environmental > Aquatic > Marine > Epipelagic ...
AGATGTCCTAGCGCTAAAAGCAGCTGGTGCTGAGGATGGCGAGATCTTAGAACTCAATCAGATTGTCGGTTATTTTAATTACGTGAACCGGTTACTCAATGGCCTTGGGGTAACGACTAGTGGTGATACTGTAGGATTTTATAAACCTGACTAAACCCTGATCCCATTAGGCCTGTGCTAACTTTTTTTTGAGAAAGTATCAAAGGCAGATAGAGCTTTCGCACTGAAGGCATAAGAGGGGCCGCCACCCATGAAGGTCGCCATGGCTAATGCCTCGCAAAGTTCCTCCCTAGTCAGACCTAGGCGGATAAGTGACTTTATGTGAAAGCCAATGCAACTATCGCATCGCGTCGCTACTGCAATCCCTAAGGCCATTATTTCTTTGGTTTTTTCGTCGAGAGCGCCAGAAGCTTTTGCGGCAGCGCCCATCGTTCCAAACCCTCGAGCAGTCTCTGGGATTTCTTTAGAAAGCGTTGCTATTTCTGCTCCGATCCCATCCATAAAATTATGCCAATCCATTTAAACACCTTATTTGAAGTTTAATATTATATAGATTGACCATAACCAAAATGATGTTGGTTTAAAGTGGTTAGTTTAATTAGCTGTTTTATGTGGGCTAGGTGGTAATTTTTGGGACCTTATTAAATTTGTTTAGGCAACCATTCAGTTGCTCCATAATCACCATTTTTTTACTTTAAAAGCCTTTAAAAACTCTGTGGAAAAGTAGCTTTCACATTGGTAAATTGAGGCTGGATGTGAGCACGGCTGTAATTGCCAGGATGGCAAAAATTACCGCCCATTCAGCCGTAATTGATGTGATCAGGTTTTGTGCGGCATTTGGATTACCTTTGCGTAATGCAGGAATAAACCTGAACTTGTTCGCAGCGGCAAGGGCGAGGAGCAATGACACTAAGGTTGTCTTGAAAATTAAAGCCTGGCCATAGCCAGTGCGCAAAAGGGCGTCGATTGACCCAACGAGTACGAAGCTCATGAACATGCCAGCTGCGAGCACAAGTGGGACCAATATAACAGCGACTATACCAAAGCGGTGGCCCAAGTCTGCGGCTGTGGCCCAAGTCTTTTCTGAAGTACTTAGTTTTTTAAGTGGTATTAAAACTCCCAACCAAAATGCGATTGCAGTTAAGTGTGTCGCCAGTGTAATTTTAAGCCACAAGCTGTCGTCTCCAGCAATATGTCCGATATTACTAAAAGACCAAATTGCGATTAGGCCTCCAAGTGCTGAAACCCAGCGGCCCAGAGGTCCCATGAAAAGACCAACAGTGAGAATTCCCATTCCCATGATTTGAAAAACTAAAGTTGTTCCTGCCTGTGTGCTCCACAGTAATTGGAGAAGTTCAACATCCAAGAGTCCCGTTGCATCGCCGGCGAGATTGGCGCTTAGCAATGAGAATGAGAGCAGGGCAGCGCATAGGCCGAGAAATGCGAACGATCCTGGGATGCTACGGTAAATCTTAAGGCTAAATACCAATGAAGTAAAAACAGTACCAGAGGATATTAGTATTCCAAGGTAAAGTGCAAACTTTGTCGCGATTGTCGCGACACCCCATATATCTGGTAGTGTCATTCGACAGTAAAGCTGAAAGCGCCGTTTAGTGTATGTCCATCACCACCCAATCCGCGCCATTCAATCAAATAGTCCCCTGCACCCATTCCGTCGAAGGGAATTAAATAATGCTTGATAAAGCCATTATGCTTGCTGAGATCTAGTTTAATTTTTTGCTCGTCTGCGTGGGTGGCCATTAGGCGTGTCAGGCGAATGTCTTTTCCAAAGTTGAGACTTATTTCATTTGGTGTCTGAGAAATGACGGCCCCGTTGGCTGGCGTTGTACTTTTAAGGGCGGAGTGGGCAGTTGCTACTGATGCCCAGGCTAAAATTAGTAGGGTGAATATTGCTCTCTTCATGGTTTTTTCCCATCCATCACGGCTGAACTTCAGTCTATTAAATTTATAGTGATAATCAAATTGCCCAAGTGAGTTCTCGTTGTCTAGCAGATTGTGCAGTAGAGCTTTAGTTTTGGAGCGATGCTTGTGACATCAAGCCTTTGCGATCATCCAGACAGCCATTCCAATCATCATTAAGTTTTCAGTTAATGAAACAAAGCCTAGGGGTACATTGCTGTCCCCACCCACACAGGCACACTTTAGCTTACGCTTGTTGATGTAGACAGCTTTGAATACGCTAACTGCACCGATACTAGCAATAAAGAATGCTGCTGGAGCAGAGACCCAAGTTAAAACACCCATTATCATCATCAGGCCAGCACTGACCTCCACGAAGGGATAGAGGTAGCTATACCGGACCCAACGTTGTGCGAGCAAGTCGTAGGTCAAAAACATAGATGAAAACCGTTCTAGATCCATCAGCTTTTGAAGCCCCAGCAGCACCATTGAGATCGAGATAAACCATTCAACTGTTTCCCCCGTTAGAGTAGCACCAAATTCCAACCAGGTAATGGCAATGGCCAGTAGAAGCGCAATTGAAAATAAAGCAATAACAGGTTGGTAGTTGAGTTCTTCGCTTGCCCTTTTACTTTTCCCAAAGTGCCGCAGCAAATCGTCAAACCCGCCAATGCGTTCTTCATCAATGAATGTCTGCGGTACCGTTGGCACGTTATGAAGAGTTTTAAGCGCATCCACCTCGTCACGGGTCTTAAGGTGTTGGTCGTTAACCGTGAAGCCTTGACGTTTTAACAAGTCTTTAGATCTGAGCCCATGAGGGCATATGTGTTCGCGCATGACTGTTCGGTAAAGCGTAGCGGTTTTCTGGCGCTTGGGTGTTTGCATAGCCCACTCTTTTTTGGTTCCAAGGTTAATTTCAATCCCTACCAGTTTAGTACTAATCGTTATTCACCGCCAGTGGGGCTGTTAGTCGCATGATTGAGGGTCGAAAGGTGATAGGATAATTTGCAGAGGATAATAATTCAGGCAGAAACTCTGACTTTTGAAATAATTATTATTTTAACGAAGGAAGTAGTGATAAAAAATGACGATCTTAGCAGCATTATATGTGAGTTAGCGCAAAACCAGTGTATTTTTACTTTACGGGGGGTTATCACCAAGGCATCAATAAACAACATTGATCATTTGTCGTGCAGTTATTTGCTAAGCAGTGTCTGATAAATAATCATTAATAATATTTACATCGCAGAAAATAATGTATAATATTTTCATTATTATTAGTAGATCCTACGTCTAAAGGTAGCAAAACCCAATAGAAATTGAGTTTTGCGGTTACTTGAGGGTGTTGGGTTAAATTTTTTTTGGGTGGACAGTGAGACTGCAAAATAAATCAGTTATCCGCCCCATCTCTACAGGAGCCCACCATGTCGCGCAAAAATAAATTCTTAGTTGGCGTATCTCCTTTAGGGCTTTTGGCGCTATCCGCCTGCGGTGGTGGTTCGACGACAACGACTTATTCGGCTGCAAGCGGTAAGGCCCAAAGTGGTCCGCTTCAAAATGCGACAGTATTTCTTGATTATAACAAAGACGGTGTTCAGGATGCCGGCGAGACATCAGTTACGACGGGCGACGATGGATCATTTTCACTGACCCCAACGCAAGCCACCTACAATGTCGTGGTTACAACCGATGCTTCCACTACGGACAGTACGATCAATGGTGTGGTCTCTGGTTTGACGCTCGTTGCGCCCAAAGGGGCGGATGGTGCGGTTACCATGGTTACTCCAGCCACGACGATGGTTACCAACATGATGGCGGCAGATGCAAGTCTAACTGCCAGCGCTGCAATGGCTAATGTTGCGACTGCGCTCGGATTTGATTCAACAAAATATAACCCTCTGACATTTGATGCGTTCGCTGATACATCTGAACTGAGCGCTGCGGACAAGTTAGTTTATGACGCACTGGCTCTTGAAGTTGAAAAGACAAGTAAAAAGATAATGACTGTCGTGAACACATTTGCGGGGGCGGTTGAGGGATCGGGCGCTTCTGAGGCTGATGCATTCGCGACTGCTTTCGGTTCGGTTACTTCAGTTTTGACAGCTAAAATTGCTGCGTCACAGGTTTTAGATTTCGACGTTGCGTCAGATATTAGCCTTGTCACCACGCAGCTTTCAGCTGATATCTCGAAGATTGCAAATGCCAATAAGGCCGTATTTGATAGCATGACAACGCTAGAGGCGTCGATTGCAAACGTGGTGTCTATAATTGACAGTGTAACGGACATTGAAGATACAGCGGATGCTTTTCAGACTATTGGGTTACTGACCGACCAAGTTAAATTGGCAGCAGCAAATGAAAGCGTAAACCTGAAAAATGATGGCGCTTACAAGGGGCAGGATGATAACGGCATCTCAGAAAGTGCGACAGTAACGGCAGCGGCACCGGCGTTAGTTTTTAACGGCGATTTGGTTGCACTTGGATCAGTCACTAATTCTGTCGGCCAGAAAGTTACAATTACTTCGTCAGGAAATGACTCAGCGGTCAGTTTTACGGTGGTTGGTACAACTGGGATTGATGATATTGATGCTATCTCGGTAGATGCGGCGGTTGGGCCCAATGGGGCGCTTACTATAGTAGGCGGCGCTGCCGTTATCGATCAAGCTCAAAAAGTAACAATTACTTCGTCAGGCGACGATGCGACAGTTAGCTTCAGGATAGTTGGAACTAATGAAAATGGGATTTCTATAAGTGAAGATTTGGCTGGCGCCGATTCGACAGCGGCGACAAGTTTGTACGAATACTTGACGGTCAGCAGTATTACTGCGACTGGCACGCCGGCTGGCACTGTAATGGCGGGTTTTGTTCCGACAGCCCTGACCGAAGTCTTAACTGGCTCAAATTCAGGTACTGCGATAACTGAGGGCTCGTTTTTAACCATTACAAGTATAACTGCGGATGGAGCTTCTGCTGGCGCTGTGAAGGCGGGTGTGCTTGGCACATTGACGACAGTGGTTACCGATCCCGACGCGATCTCGTTAGAGGCTACAGTTGCAGCCAACGCGCAACTGGCTATGGTTGGTGGTGGAACAATCACCCCCGCTATGGCCACGAAGGTGACAATTTCATCTACTGGTGACGATTCTGCGATGTCGTTCCTTGTGTCTGGTACCAATGCAGGTCTCGCAGACGCAGACGGCATCTCGACATCTGCGGCAGTTGGAAACAACGCATTTTTGACTATTGGGGGTGCTTTGGCGGCCAACATCCCAACCGGCGGACTCAGCGGTGATGTCACTAACTCGATTGCTCACAAGGTGACAATTTCATCTGCGGGCAATGATTCGGGAATTACGTTTACGGTCGTGGGAACCGATGCGTTGGGAGCGGCCCAGACGGAAAATTTAATTACAGGTGCAAATGCGGGGACAGTAACAAGTACAAACTACTTTTTAACAATCACAAGCATAAAGGCAGTCGGCGATCCAGCTGGCTCTGTGTCGGCGGGTATTTCTGGTGAAATACAGGAAAAAGTAACGGGCGCCAATACGGCTACTGCGACAACCGCAACCTTGTTTGAAACTATCACTGGTATAAAAGCGGAGGGTACTCCAGCGGTCAAAGTCTCGGCGGGTGTGCTTGGAAACGTTAACGATTCTAGCATCTCATTTTCGGATGCCGCTCTTGTTCAATCAGCTAAAGACAACACGGCCCCTGTTGATATCACTGTGGCCTCAACTTACCTGGAATCCGATGCATCACTCAGTGTTGGCAACCTGAGTACCGTGGATGCGAACCAAGCTTCTGGTCACAAGTACACTCTCGTGGGTGGCACAGATGCTGCGTCGTTTACCCTAACGGAGGCCGGTGCGCTGTCTTTTGTGACGCAGCCAGACTATGAAACGAAAACTTTGTATTCGATAAATGTTGAGACTAAGGATAGTGGCTCTAAGACGCTTGTTAAGACCATAGAAATAGCGATTACCGATGCTGATGAAGCTCCTGTTCTAACTGCGGTTGGTGGCAGTGTTACGGAGGACGACGCCACAAATGGTACGGTGACAGGCACGCTGAGTGGAGTAGACCCAGAGGGAATGACGGTAACATACTCGGCGGCGTCTCTTACTGGTGAGTATGGTGGGCAATTAGTCCTAGATGTTGCCACCGGCGCATACACCTACACTATGAATAACGACAATGGCAGCGTACAGGATCTTCAGTCGGGTGCCACTCTCACAGAGACATTCACCGTTTCAGCATTTGATGGGGCAACCTCAGGATCTGGTAGCCTTTCGTTTACGATTAAGGGCGCCGACGACGTATACCTTGCGGCACCTACCGCTGGCGCACTAACGGAAGGCAGTACCGCATCAGTGACCGGGACCCTGTCTGGTACAGATCCAGCTGGCGCCACGCTGAATTACTCAATTTCAGGTTCAATTGCTGTCGACGGCTCTTTTTCGGCAACGGGAACTTACGGAACCCTGACGGTGAATGCGACAACTGGTGCGTATGAGTATAAATTAAGTGACACAGTCGGGTCCACACAACTCGCTAGCACGGATGCTATAGTAAAGGATGCCGTGGCAACTGAGACGTTCAAGGTTAAGGTAGACAATGGGACAGACAGAAGCACTAAGGATCTGACAATACAGATTACTGGTATAAATGATACGCCAGTTGTAACTGCTCCGACCACCGGTTCTTTAGTTGAGGGTGCCGTGGCTAACACAGTTACAAATACTTTAGCTGCTGTAGACCCTGATACTGGTGAGACGTCCGGGGTTGTTTTTGGTATTACTGGCGGCGCTGTCACGACCGGTGTGAGTTATTTAACTGGTACATACGGAACTCTAGCGCTGACAGTTGCTACGGGCGCCTACACGTATACTTTGGACGCTTCAGACGCTGATACTGTGGCGCTCACAGCGGCCGACAGCGTCACGGATGTATTCACGGTTACGGGTACGGATGCAAACGCTGCTGTTGGATCCGGGACGCTTTCAATAGCTATTGCGGGTTCGGGAATAACGATTAACGCGATAGCAACTGATGACAAGGTTAATGTTGCCGAAGACACCGCTGGATTTAATATTACTGGGCGTGGAAATGTTAATCAGACGGTTACCTTGAGTTTTAACAGTAGTCTTGCCGATAAAACAGCAACGGTTGATGCTAATGGTGACTGGACTGTGGCTATCGTGGCCGCTGATATTGACACAATGGGTGAGGGTAGCGAGAGCGTCACGGCGACGATTGGTTCGGTCGCTTCCAACGCAAAGACGTTTTCGATTGATACAATTGCTCCGACGACTACGGTCACTGCAGTTCAGTATAACACAGTAGACAAACAGCTCGTGGTTACTGGTACTAATTTTGATACGGTTGGTGCAACTGGATTAGATGTTAAGGCTTTTGTAGACTGGACGAAGTTGGTCTGGGATACCGACGGCGATACTTCCGACAATAGCGTAACTTTTGCTGTGGGCGATGTAACATCAGCCATTGTGACCAGTGCAACTGTTTTAACCGTAACTCTTACCGCGACCAAGGCGGCAGCTTTAGAGGCGACGACAGGTTTTGCGGCGGCAACAGCGGCTGATAATGTGGACGTGGGTGTTGGTTTTAGTGTGGATGCGGCGGGTAACGTGGCGACGACAGATGCTGCGGCGAACGTTAACCCAAGTTATTCAGATACGGTTAGGCCAACCGTAACAAGTTTTACATCGTCAACTGGTGATGGTAGTTTTAAGCTCAATGCTGAAGTTAATATTACCGCAACGCTGAGTGAGGTCGTCTTGAGTGGGTCGGGTATTTCAGTAACTTTGAATGACACCGCCAATACTGTGATTTCTCTAACAAACACCAGCAATAGCAACACACTAACGGGGACCTATACGGTTCCAGCCAATGCGACGCAGGCGGATTTGTCAGTTCTAAGTTATGCGATAACGGCCGGAAAAACAGTTTCCGACATATATGGAAACTTATTGGCCAGCACAGCAATCCCGACAGGCGAAAACCTTGCTGACAATCAGGCCATCGTTATCGACACCTCGGTGCCAACCAACGCAATCTCGTCGGTGCAGTACAATAGCACTGACAAAAGCTTGGTCTTTACTGGAACAGATATGACCACGCTGGCGGTCGCTGGAACCGATTTGAAGACGTCTCTCGACTGGACTAAACTTAACTGGGACTTAGACGGAGATGATGCGGCGACTGCTGGAAAGACCTTTGTTGTCGGCGATATTGCTTCGGCTATTGTCACGAGTGCAACTGTTCTGACCGTCACCCTCACACCCGCCGCCGCAGCAGCCCTAGAGGGAACTGTTGGATTTGCGGCAGACGGCCTTGGTTCCACGGATACTGCTGACACCATTGATGTATTAGCTGGTTTCTCGGTTGACGCCGCTGGAAACGCAGCCACTACCGACGCTGCCGCCAATCTATCCCCAACTTATTCTGATGCCACGAAGCCAACGGTCGCAAGCTTCACTTCATCGACAGGAGATGGTAACTACAAAGAGGGAGACTTGATTAACATTACGGCCAATATGAGTGAAGTTGTGCTCGATGGATCTTCCATTACAGTTACGTTGAGTACCTCAGACACTGTGGTTTTGACTGCGGCCACCAACGGCACGACTCTGGTTGGGACCTACACTGTTCCAGCTTCAAAGAATTCCGGTGATTTGAATATAAGCAGCTTTGCAATCACGTCAGCTATTAAAGATTTATACGGCAACACACTGACAGATACTGCTACCCCGACCAATCAAAACCTTTCTGACAATCAGGCCATCGTTATTGATACGACTGTGCCCACTAGTACTATAACTGGAGTGTCTTACGGTAAGAATGCGGGCACTGGTGCCACTGAGTTGGTATTTACAGGCACCAAGTTGGGTGGAAACCTAGCCGCCATCAATACAGACGTAAAATCCAGTCTGGATTGGTCCAAATTAGTATGGGATCTTGACGCAAGTTCCGACAATGTCGGCGTTACATTTGCCGCCTCTGACTTTACATCTGCGATAGTTACAAGTTCAACAACTCTGACTGCAACATTAACAGCAGCTAAGGCGACTGCGTTAGAAGGTACGACCGGATTTGCTCAGGATGGGTTAGGCAGCACAAATACGCCCGATAATGTCGACATAGCTACAGGTTTTGTAGTCGACTTGGCCGGCAACGCGGCCACAACAGACGCGGCAGCCAATTTGGCGCCAACCTATACAGACGGAACAAAGCCAACGGTAACCGAGTTCAACTCCACGACAATTAATGGTGGCTACAAAGTGGGTGACGTAATTAATATCACCGCTACCATGAGTGAGGCGGTTCTTGATGGCGCCCAGATCACAGTCACCTTGGATACAGGTGACACTGTGGCGCTTACGGCTGCCACCAATGGAACAACCCTGACAGGAGATTACACGGTGGGTACTGGTGACAACAGTACTGACTTGGCAATCTCGTCCTATGCTGTTTCGGCTACGGTTTCGGATTTATACGGCAACAGCCTGTCCGACACTTCCATACCGGCGTCAGAAAACTTAAGCGACAATAAGGCATTTGTGATCGATACGGCTGGCCCAACAAATACGATTACTGGCGCCGCCTACCACAGCGGGGACAAAACACTTACGTTGTCGGGTGCGGGTTTTAATACAATGGGCACAGTCGGTTCGGACGTAAAATCAAATATGGATTGGTCAAAGCTTGTGTGGGATCTGGACGGTAGCACAAGTAATGCGGGAGCAACATTCTCCGTTGGCGATGTTACATCTGCCATAGTAACGAGTGCGACCGTTTTTACCATCACCCTCACCGATACAAAGGCGGCAAGTTTGACGTCGACTGTTGGCTTCGGTGCTGACGGGTTGGGCTCTACCAATGCTGCTGACAACATCGATGTGGCTGCTGGCTTTAGTAGGGATGCATCTGGTAATGCAGCAACAACTGACGCGGGGGCTAACCTGTCACCTACGTATAGCGATACGGTCAAGCCACTTGTAACAAGCTTTACATCATCAACTGCGGATGGTGGCTACAAGGTGGGCGAAACAATCAACATTACGGCCACCGTGGGTGAGGTCATTTTGGGTGGTTCTGCGATAAAGGTAACTCTTGATACGGGTGATGAAGTCACACTTACAGCCTCAACAAACGGGACCACAATGGTTGGTGCCTACACCGTTGGTGCCGGTGACTCTAGTGCCGATCTGACAATCAGCCAGGCGTTTTCTATTACGAGTGCGGTGACTGATGTTTACGGTAATGCTCTTTCTGTTACGACACTTCCTGCTAACCAAAACCTCGGCGATAACAGTGCCCTGGTAATTGATACAGCGATACCGACGTCAACGATCACAGCCGCATCTTACAATAGCACTGGTGGCATACTGACACTCACGGGAACAAACTTTACGACTTTGGCCGCAACTGGCACTGACGTTAAGGCGAACTTAGATTGGTCAAAGCTTGTTTGGGACCTTGACGGCGCCACTAACGACGCTGGTGTGAGTTTTGCATTGTCTGATATAACATCGGCCACTGTAACCAATGCGACGTCTATGGCGATTGACCTGACGGCTGCAAAACAATCCTCTCTACAAGCCACGACTGGATTTGCGGCTGACGGCTTGGACACGACCAATACTGGTGACCAGATTGATATAACTGCTGGCTTTACGAGAGACTCGGTAGGAAACGCTTCAACTACGGACGGCGCCGCCAACTTGGTGCCTACATATGCTGACAGCACTGCACCAACGGTCAGTGGCTTCTCGTCATCTACTGCAAATGGCTCCTACAATAGTGGTGACACAATTAACATTACGGCAACTATGACAGAGTCTATTCTTGCTGGATCGCAAATGAGCGTCACGCTTGATACCAATGACATCATTGAATTAACGGCCACACAAAATGGTACGACATTGTCGGGCACTTATACTGTCAGTTCGGCTGATAGTGATACAGATTTAGGGATATCAAGTTTCAGTCTGACCGATGCCGCCGGTAATACCGACAGCGTGATAGACGCATATGGCAATGCGATGTCGAGTACGACAATGCCCGCAGGCCAGAACCTATCTGATAATGCGGCTCTGGTAATTGATAACCAGGCAACGTTTCTCCCAACAACAATTAGCGTGGGCGCGAACCCAGCTGCTGGAGCTACCTTTGCTCTGACATTTAATGAGGCAGTTGGAAACCAAGCTGCAATTGGAACTGAAATTGGCAATAATGCAGCTTTCGGCGCCACGGCAACAAAGGCTATAACTGCTTGGTCAGCTGACGGTAAGACAGCGACCGTGACATTGGGCGCTGGTGAAACACTTAACGCTGACATGACGCTTACATTAGCTAGCATACTTGATCTGGCTGGAAACGAAGCTACGTCCGTAGCATACACCTTAGACATCGCTTAACTTTAGAATAGGAAAAAACCATGGCTATAACCGCAATCACAGGTACCACTAATTTTGAAGTTGAACTGAGCGAAACTGTTGATGGGGTAACGACAACTACGAAGGAAGTC
>Ga0209406_1002806_pt1 | contig 11426 bp, 11 predicted proteins | sample COGITO_mtgs_1204_FD_184808 | JGI IMG/M metagenome (GOLD analysis project Ga0209406, IMG submission 184808) | Pelagic marine microbial communities from North Sea - COGITO_mtgs_120426 (SPAdes) (version 2) | ecosystem: Environmental > Aquatic > Marine > Epipelagic ...
TATCTTTAACTCACACAGATATTAATAAATCTCAAGATCTAGATGGAACAGTCTTAGGAGCTGGTATAAAAACTGTTAGAGACAATGGTCTTTTTATTAAATTAGATTATAAAGAAACAAGTTATGACACTGTTTCTTTTACAACAAGTAATAGTACTAAAGCTACAGCAGATTTAGATAACGAAACATTTGCACTTTCAATTGGTAAACAGTTTTAGTTAATTTAGGTTAAAATAAAAAATTTAAAGCCCCTTAATTGGGGCTTTTTTTTTGCTAATTATTAAATGATTTACTGATATATTTTAAAAATGAAATTAGGTTTTATTGGAAGTGGAAAAATAGCATCATCAGTAATTAATGGTATTTATAGTTCAAAAATATCATTTACTAAAATTCTTATATCTGCTCGAAATAAAAAAATAGCAAAACAGCTTCAGAAAAAATTCAAAAAAGTAGTAATTACAAAAGATAATCAAAAAATAGTGGATAATTGTGATTGGGTTTTTTTATCCATTACTCCAACAGTAGGAGAGAGAATTATTAAAGATCTTAATTTTAGACCCACTCAAACAATCATTAGTTTTATATCAACAATCACTTTATCAGAATTAAAAAAAGCAATTAAAGTAAAAGCAAAAATAGTTAGAGCCATACCATTACCGCCCATATCTTTAAAAAAAGGACCCGTTCCCATTTGCCCACCTAATAAAAAAGTAAAAGATTTTTTCAATAAAATTGGCACAACAGTTGAAATAAAAAATGAAAAATCTTCAATCAATTTTTGGTCAACGTCTGGAATGATGGCACCATTTTATGAATTATTAAGAGTAATGACAAACTGGTTAGTAAAAAGAGGAGTTAAACGAGATAATGCACAAAAATATATAACATCTTTATTTTTAGCATTATCAGAAGACGCAGTTATTAATTCTAAAAAAGATTTAAAATACTTAGTTAAAGACTCACAAACTCCAAAAGGTCTAAATGAACAGGGCGTAAAAGAACTTTCTAAAGCTGGTTTTTATAAAAAGTTAGAAAATACATTAAATAGTATTCATAAAAGATTAGAAAAATAATTTTTTATGATTCAAAATATTTTACAAATCAAAAATTTATCCAAATATTTTGGTGGTTTAGCTGCAGTTTCAAATTGCTCACTAGAAATTCAAAAGGGATCAATTACAGGAATAATAGGACCAAATGGTTCAGGAAAAACCACATTATTTAATTTAATTGCTGGAAATTTAAAGTCTTCTGAGGGACAAGTTTTTTTTAATAATGAAGATGTAACTGATATTCCATCTTATGAATTATTTTCAAAAGGAATTTTAAGAACCTTTCAGATTGCTCATGAATTTACAAATCTTTCAGTTCTTGAAAATTTAATGATGGTTCCTGCAAATCAGTCAGGAGAAAAATTAATGACTGCATTATTCAAACCTAATTTAGTAAGAACAGAAGAACTTAAAATAAAACAAAAAGCACAAGATGTAGTTGATTTTTTAAATTTGAAACACTTATCAAATGAATTAGCAGGCAATCTTTCAGGGGGACAAAAAAAACTATTAGAACTTGGAAGAACTATGATGGTGGATGCTAAACTAGTTTTACTTGATGAAGTAGGAGCGGGAGTTAACAGAACACTTCTAAAAGATTTGGGAACAGCAATACTAAAATTGAATAAGGAACAGGGTTACACATTTTGTATGATTGAGCATGATATGGACTTTATTAGCAGACTATGTGACCCTGTAATTGTGATGGCTGAGGGGTCAGTTTTATTTAAAGGAACTGCTGAAGAAGCAAAAAAAGATGAAAAAGTAATAGAGAGTTATCTAGGAAGAGGATCAAAGTTAAAGGGCAAAAATTAATGGCTTTTTTTGAAGGTATAAAGATGACAGGAGGTTATGGTAGCGGCCCAGATATTATTAATTCTTGTTCGGTAGATGTGAATAGAGGTGAGATAGTTTCAATACTTGGTCCAAATGGTGCTGGAAAATCAACTGCAATGAAAGCCATGTTGGGCCTTTTAAATTTAAAGTCAGGCTCTGTTTTTATTGATGGCAAGGATATTTCTAAGTTTTCACCACAAGATAGAGTTAAAGAGGGAATTTCTTTTGTGCCACAAACAAAAAATGTTTTTGCAGGAATGAGTGTTGAAGAAAATTTAGAAATGGGAGCATATTTAAGTGATGATAATTTTCAAAATATTATTCAGGAGATTTATGAATTGTTTCCAATTTTAAGAGAAAAAAAAAGTCAGTTAGTAGGCGAACTATCTGGTGGACAAAGACAACAAGTAGCACTTGGTAGAGCTTTAATGATTAAACCATCAGTATTAATGTTAGATGAGCCTACTGCTGGTGTCTCCCCAATAGTAATGGACGAACTATTTGATCACATAATTAAAGTAAAAAGAACCAATGTTGCTATCTTAATGGTAGAGCAAAATGCCAAACAAGCTCTTAACATATCTGATAGAGGTTATGTTTTAGTTACCGGTGAAAATAAATACTCAGGAACAGGAAAAGACCTATTAAATGACACAAGAGTAAGAAGCTCTTTCTTAGGAGGGTAATATGGATTTTATCAATGCGATTATATTATTATTAAATTATATTTTTGTTCCAGCTCTTGCTTATGGTTCACAATTAGCTTTAGGTGCAATTTTTGTAACTTTAATTTATGGAATTTTGAGGTTTGCAAACTTTGCTACTGGAGACATGATGGCTTTTGGAACTATGATTACCATTTTATTTACTTGGTATTTTCAATCACTTGGTATCTCTTTAGGTATTCTGCCAACAGCATTAATAGCAATACCTTTTGCGATAATCTTTAGTATTGCTTATATGCTTTTGATTGATAAATTTATATTTAGATATTACCGAGTTCAAAAAAGCCCTCCAGTTCAACTTGCAATGGTTAGTATTGGTGTAATGTTTGTAACACAAGCTGTAGTTAGAATAATAATTGGTCCATCAGATAGAAGATTTTTTGATGGGGAAAAATTTATTATTAAAGCAGGCGAATTTAAAGAAATGACTGGACTAAACGAAGGCTTAGCAATTAAATCTAGTCAAGTACTGACAGTATTTATAACAATTATTGTAGTTTCAATTTTATTTTGGTTTTTAAACAAAACTAAAACTGGAAAAAGTATGAGAGCCTATTCAGACAATGAAGATTTGGCACTATTGTCAGGAATTGACCCTAAAAGAGTAGTTATGATTACTTGGGTTATTGCAGGTATTTTGGCTACTATTGGTGGCGCATTGTATGGTTTAGATAAAAGTTTCAAGCCGTTCACTTATTTTAATAATATGCTTCCAATTTTTGCAGCTGCAATTGTGGGTGGAATAGGAAATCCGTTTGGGGCATTTCTTGGAGGTTACGTAATAGCTTTTTCTGAAATATTTTTAACATATGCATACAAGAAATTTTTTATGTATGTTTTACCAGAAAGCATGGAACCAGAAACATTAGTACAATTATTATCAACAGATTATAAATTTGCTGTTTCATTTTCTATATTGGTAATTGTCTTACTTTATAGACCTAATGGTATATTTAAAGGAAAGGTATTGTGAGAAAAAATCTAAATGTAATTGCTGCATACACAATAATGTTGGGGTTAATTATTCTTGTTGGAATATTTCAGTCATGGAATGTTGCTTTATCAATTTTCAATATGTGTTTAATTTCTGCAGTAATGACAATGGGTGCAAATATTCAATGGGGTTATGCAGGTTTAATTAATTTTGGATTAATGGGGTATGCTGCTTTAGGAGGTTTAGCTGCTGTCTTGATCTCTGTTGATCCTGTGCAGGAGGCTTGGGTTGCTGGTGGATTTAACATTATAATGTGCATATGGTTAATTGTGGTGATGATCTTAGCTATAAGATTTGTGTTAAAAAACTTTGAAAAATCAAAAATCAGAACTTATGGTATTGCTGCAATCATTGTGTCTGGAATTGTAATTTTAAGAATTACATCAGAACCAAGTATCGAAGCTATCGAGGCTGTAAACCCTGCAACAACAGGGTTTCTAGGTGGATTAGGATTACCAATAGTATTTTCTTGGGTTGTGGGTGCTTTTTTTGCAGCAGGACTTGCCTTTATTGTTGGAAAAATTGCCCTAGGACTTCGTGCTGATTATTTAGCAATTGCTACACTCCTGATTTCTGAAATTGTTATAGCCATCATCAAGCATGAAGACTGGTTAACTAGGGGAGTAAAAAATGTTATTGGACTAAAAAGACCAGTGCCATATGAAATAGAGCTACAGACAAAAGAATGGTTTATTAACCTAGTTGCAAAATTTAATTCAAACAAACTCGATTTAATTTCAACCGTTACAGACAAGCAGGCTGCACTTAACCAATTGGTAATTGAAGGATCTTCTGTGTTTGTAAAACTTTGTTATTCAGGATTATTTTTAGTTGTAGTTATTGCTCTACTAATAATTACTCAAAAAGCTCTTTATTCACCCTGGGGAAGAATGATGAGAGCAATTAGAGATAATGAAGAAGCAGCAAATGCGATGGGTAAAAATGTAGTAAAACAACATTTGTTAATTTTTATTTTAGGTTCAGCTATAGTTGGTATAGCAGGTGCGATGTTAGTTACTCAAGATGGCTTATTTACCCCAGGAAGCTACAGACCAATGAGATATACCTTTTTAATTTGGGTGATGGTAATAGTTGGAGGCAGTGGAAATAATTTTGGTGCAATATTAGGTGGATTTGCAGTTTGGTTCCTATGGATAGAGGCTGCACCTATAGCTTTATTCTTAATAAATTTATCCACAGCAGGATTACCAGAAACACATGAACTTAAAATACATTTAGTAGAAAGTGTTCCTTACTTTAGGTATTTAATGATGGGAATAGGACTATTATTAATAATGAGATACAGACCAAAAGGTATACTTCCTGAAAAAATCGAAATAAAGTAACCATATTATGAAATATATTATTTTGGGCGCTGCAGTAGCATGGGCCATGTATATCGGCGATAAATATTTTTTTTAATGAATAAAAATTTATGGTTGCTGATTTTAAGTCAGGTCTTTGCTTTCACAGCAGCACCCGTAACAGTTTTTTTAAGTGGAATAATTGGGTCTCAATTTAGTCCAGTAAAATCATTAGCAACTCTACCGATGGCATTGTCAATTGTAGGTATAGCTATTTTTGCTATTTTTGCTGCAAAGATCATGAGTATAATTGGTCGAAGAGCAGGTTTTATTCTCGCTTCTGTAGTAAGCTCATTGTCATCACTACTTGCAGCTTACTCAATAATTAATGAAAGTTTTATTCTTTTTAATTGTTCATGTTTTTTACTGGGTGCAGGAGTAGCTTTTAGCCATCAATATCGTTTTGCAGCTGTTGAAACAGTAAAAAAAGATATGGCACCTAAAGCAATATCAATAATATTATTAGCAGGAATAGGTTCAGCTTTCATAGGACCTAATGTTGCTAATATAACAAAAGATATTATAGCTGAACATTTATATGCTGGATCTTATATTGCTCTTGCAGCTTTAACACTCAGTTCAACAATTTTTTTATTATTTTATAAAGATGGACATAAACCAAATCGTGTTAATAAAATAATTGTACGTAGTTATTTAGAGTTAATTTCACAACCAAGATTTCTACAAGCCTTATTAGCTTCTGCATTTGCCTACGCAGTAATGTCTTTTTTAATGACAGCAACACCAATAAGTATGCATGTAATGGAAAAAATAAGTTTAACTGAGACGGGATTTGTAATCCAATTTCATATCGCAGCAATGTTTTTACCATCATTAGTTACAGGAAATTTAATTAGAAAATTTGGTCATAGTAAAATAATGCATGCAGGTGTTACTTTATTCCTAATTACAATTTTAATAAGCTTGTTTGAGCAAAACTTTGTTAATTACTTGATAGCACTAGTATTTTTAGGATTTGGCTGGAATTTTTTATTTATATCTGGGACAAGTTTATTAGTTCTATCCTACAGAGAAGATGAAAAATTTAAAGCACAAGGCTTTAATGATTTAATTGTTTACTCCATCCAAGCAATAGCAAGTTTATCAGCAGGTGTTTTCTTAACATTGACAAGCTGGAAAACAATGAATTTAATTTGTTTAATTTTTTTAGTTATAATTATTTTATCAACATTAAGAGCAGATCTTAAAGAGAGAAGATAAAGTGGAATTTTTATCTTATTTTCAATTAAGTTTAGTCGAAATTTATTTTATAATATTTATAGTATTTATTGCATCTATTATAAGAGGTTTTAATGGATTTGGTTTTTCAGCCACATGTATTTCTGGCTTTTCTTTTATTCTTCCTGCAATAGAAATAGTTCCAATTATTCTAATACTTGAGGTGATAATTAGTATTTTTATGATTCCATACATATGGAATAAAATTGATTGGAATTTTGTTCTAAAATTATTGATTGGAATAGCTTTTGGTTCACCTGTTGGTCTTTATTTATTAAAACATTTATCACCAGATACTACGCACTTATCAGTTTGTGTATTAGTAATATTTTTTTCATTTTTATTAATGAGAGGTTATGTGAACACAAAAATTAATAATAATTATGGAAAATTTTTTACTGGAATAATTTCTGGAACATTGAATGGATTAACTACATTAGGAGGAATGCCTGTTGCACTTTTTCTTTTAGTTACCAGTATTCAGCCTGCAATAATTAGAGGTTCGTTAGCAGCATTATTTTTTTTAACTGACATTTATGCTTTTGTACTTAGTTTTTTTTCAGGAATTGTAGATCTAACAACCATTTATAGAACACTGCCGTTGATTATTATTTTACCAATAGGTGTTTTTATTGGGGATAAATTTTTCGTTAAAAGTAAAGAAGAGAGTTATAGAAAATTTGTTTTTTACTTTCTTATATTTATATCAATATTTGGTTTTTTTAGAATTATTGGTAATTTTTAGATAAAAAAAAACCCTCAGCAATTTTCACTGCTGAGAGTTTTTAAACTATGATATTAATTATCTTTGTTTTTTAGTTTTAAATTTTCCACCTTTGATTTCTTTTTCAAGGAATGAGCCTTCTGCTTCACCAACTTTAGTAAATGTAACTCCAGTAGCTCCTTCGTAATCGATTTTCTTACCTTTAGCTAATAAATCTAAAGCTTTTTTAAGCTCACCTGGATAAATTTTTGTTCCAGGTCCGTTAGCAACATCCATTACATTTTTAGCAATAGAAGCCCTGTCAGCGGAGTTACCAGCTTGCATCGCAAGAACGATCAATGCACCAGCATCATAAGATTCTCCTGTATATGGTCCAGAAGAGTCTATTCCTGCTGCTTTAGCAACATTGGCAAATACACCTGCTCCTTTAGCAGTTGAACCTGGCAAAGAACCAAATGATTTATTCAAGTCTTTTCCAAAAGCTTTAGTCAAAGAATCACCGATCATTCCATCAGATAATATAAATGTATCAAATGCTCCAGAATCTAAAGAGCCTTGAATTATTCCTTTTCCACCTTGGTCAAGATATCCAATTACAGCAACAGCATCTCCACCAGCTGAAGCTAAAGTAGCTACTTCAGATGAATAATCTGCTTTTCCATCTTCGTGAGCTGATACAGTTGTTACTTTAATTCCATGAGCTTTAACTGCTGCTTCGTAAACATCAGCCAAACCTTTTCCATAGTCATTATTAGTATAAGTAATAGCAACACTTTTTACTTTTCTATCTTTAGTAATGTCAGCTAGGATTTGTCCACCTCTAGCATCTGAAGGAGCCGTTCTAAAAAAGAATCCTTTATCATCTAAAGTTGTCAATCCTGGTGATGTAGCTGATGGTGAAATCATTACCACACCATTAGGTACAGCAACATTTGATGCTATAGCACCAGTTACACCTGAACAGTCAGCACCCATGATAGCTGCAACACCTTGTGAAACAACACCTTCAGCTGCTGCAGTTGCTGCTGCTGAGTCAACACAAGTTGAGTCTGCTCTTACTACTTCAATTTTTTTCCCCCCTAATAGCGAACCCGAGTCAGAAGCTTCTTTAAAAGCAAGTTCTGCTGATGCAGCCATAGCTGGAGTTAGTGATTCAATAGGACCAGTAAATCCTAAAATAATTCCCATTTTTATCGCGTGTCCGTCTGCGAATACGTTTGATGTAAAAGTTGAAACAAACATAAATGCAGCAATAAATAGTTTTTTCATCATTATCCTTATTATTGTTAACAATTTATAAAAGATAATTAAAACCTATTTTAAAATATTTTCAACAAGCGATTTATTTTATTTTATGAAGCAAAAAGACTGAGGTTATAACGATTATACCACCCAATATGAACAAAGTAGTTGGAACTTCTCCAAATACAAAAAAAGTTAATAATATTCCAAAAATAGGAAACAAAGAATAAAAAGGAAAAATTTTACCAACAGTGTAAAATTTATAGAGATAAAACATTAAGAGATGTGCACATAAAGAAACTATAATAGCCTGGTATGAAATTAACATCCATGAATCTAAATTAATATTTTTTATATTTAAAACAGTATCTCCTTCTACAAAGTAAGAAATAATTAATAAAATTACAAAACCAAAAAGGCCAACGCTTATATTAAGTAAGCTAGTATCTAAATTTTTTAATTGTCTAGAGTAAACCTGTGCTAAACCAAAAAATAATGCCATTAAACTAGCAAAAAACAAACCTACAAAATTATTACTTAATTGTGGATCAAAAAATATGACCACAATCCCTATAAAAGCTGTGAATATAAGTATCCATTTTTTTGAGCTTATATTTTCTCCTAGTATTAATGCACTTGCAAGTATTCCAAAGGGTATAGCTAATTGTGAACCTACAATTATTGGAGATATAATGTTTGAATAATAAAGAGACAAGTTCATAAATACATAAACCATTAAACCAATTAAAATTGAAAAAGCTATCAAAGGAGCAATGTATTTTTTCTCAGGAAGTTTAAATCTCCAAAAGGGAATTAGTATAATTAGTACTAAGCCCATTCTAAGTGAGGCCATAAGAATAGGTGGTACAGAATTATTTAATGCTAATTTAGCAACAGGAAAAGCACTTCCATGTGCAACCATTATAAATAATAAAATTAGTATATGTTTTAAAGGCAATTTATTATCCCATGGTAAATGGGTCAGTCATCGGTTTATCCGAAGAATTATACCATGTTGTTTTTATTCTTGTATATTCCTTGATTGACTCGATGCCTGCTTCTTTACCATAACCACTATCTTTAATACCACCAAATGGTGCCATAGGAGAAATTAATCTATATGTATTTACAAAAGTTATTCCAGCTCTAACAGCCTTTGAAACTCTCATTCCTCTTCCAAGGTTTGAAGTATAAACTCCAGAGGAAAGACCATATTTATTATCATTCATGAGTTTAATAGCTTCTTCTTCTGTATCAAATTTCATCACTGACAATACTGGTCCAAATAATTCATTCTCAGCCGCAGGTAGATTATGATTTTTACATTCAATTATTGTGGCTGGAAAATAATATCCTTTATTTGATATATTTGATCTTTTACCACCACATTTTATTTTTCCACCTTTTTCAACAGTAGCTTTAATATTTTTTTCGATAATTTCTAATTGCTTAAAGCTATTTAATGGACCCATTTGAGTATCCTTATCCATTGGTGCACCTAGTTTTATTTTTTCTGCTTTGGATATTAATTTATTTAAAAATTCATCATATATGTCTTTTTGAATATAAAGTCTTGATCCTGCAATACAACTCTGGCCACTTGCTCCAAAAATTCCAGCAGTAATTCCATTAAGTGCATTTTCTTGTTCGGCATCATTAAATACTACAACAGGACTTTTCCCACCAAGTTCTAAACTTACTTGAGATAAATTTTCAGCAGAATTTTTTACAATATGTTTTGCTGTTTCAGGACCACCTGTAAAAGCAATTTTTTCAACAAGTTCATGTGTAGTTAATGCTTTACCACAAGGTTCTCCCAAACCAGTAATCACATTAACAACTCCTTTAGGAATCCCAGATTTTTCAACTAATTTTGCAAACTCTAGTAAAGTAACAGGAGCAAGCTCCGATGCTTTTATGACTACAGTGTTTCCCATTGCTAAAGCTGGTGCAAGTTTTACAGCAGTTAGTAACATTTGAGAATTCCATGGAATGATAGCAGCAACTACACCAATAGGTATTCTTGTTGTTGTAACCTGCATATCTGGTTTATCAATTGGAACAACAGTTCCTTCAACTTTGTCAGCAAGACCTGCAAAATAATCATAATATTCTGCTATATAATTAGCTTGTGTCTTAGTTTCCCTAAATATTTTTCCTGTATCTTTAGTTTCAATAGCACCAAGGTGTTCAGCATTTTCTCTTAATTGATTTGCTAACGATCTTAAATATTTTGCCCTCTCCCTTGGATGTAAATTAGCCCATGAGCTTTCAAAAGCATTTTGTGCAGCCTTAACCGCTTTATCAACATCTTTTGTATTTGCTTCAGGTACAGTTGCCCAAACTTCGTTATTTTCTGGGTTTAAAGTTTCAATTTTTTTACCAGACTCTGAGTCAACCCACTGACCATTTATAAACATTTTAAAATTTTGAATTTTTGTCATTTAATTATCAATAAAATTTTTAAGATTTATATTAACATCATCTGCACACTCTATACTACAAAGATGTTTTCCATTATTTATCTCAATAAAACTTGAATTAATTAAATCATCAGACAAAGATTTAGACATAGCTACTGTCGATCCAGCGTCTTCTGAGCCAGTCATAATTAAAGTCTTTGTTGGTATTTTTTTAATCATTTCCATATCATCATGATGATAAGCAAATAATTTATAAGCTTTCAAAAAATTAGCATGATCTTTAGGTTCTTTATTTAGAATTTTCATAAATTGATCGTAGACTTCAGGATGTGTTTTTAAATATCTATCACTAAACCACCTTTTTAATGCTTGCTTAGATATAGGCTTGTTTAATTTTGCTTGGTTAAATCTATCAATAACTAAAGCTCTCTCATTATCTGTTCTTTTATAAGTTGTACCAATCACTGTGAGACTTTTTAATCTACCTTGAAACTTGGATGCAAAGTCCAGCGCAATTAATGATCCAAGAGAAAAACCAACAAGATTACATTTATCAACTTTTAAAAATTCTAAGATTGACAATAGTTGCTTAGAAAAATCATCTAAAGTGATTTCTTCTTTATTAAAAGGAGTTTTCCCATGGCCTAATAAATCATAAGTAATTGTTGAATATTCTTTAAAGAAGTTGATTTGAGGTTCCCACATTTGATGATCAAGCCCAACTCCATGGATAAAAACTAGTGGAATTGTATTATTATCTATAAATGAATAATAGTTTTGATTGGAGTCTAAACCTTGAGACATTAATCTATTTAGGATCTAG
>Ga0209406_1002815_pt1 | contig 11402 bp, 6 predicted proteins | sample COGITO_mtgs_1204_FD_184808 | JGI IMG/M metagenome (GOLD analysis project Ga0209406, IMG submission 184808) | Pelagic marine microbial communities from North Sea - COGITO_mtgs_120426 (SPAdes) (version 2) | ecosystem: Environmental > Aquatic > Marine > Epipelagic ...
TCAAGACTTTGGAGGACGAATGAAGCCTGCACACACTTTTGCCTCTGAACTCGTTCGTAAAGTGTTTCATAATGATGATTTTAATGGAATAGACCCCAGCCAAGTCTTTCTATCTATTATAGAGAACTCAAAACTTTGGTTTAATGTTCCTTTTATTTATCTAGAAAAAGGAAATACAGAAATTAGAGAAATCATAGGGGTTGATAAAGACGTCACTCATGCAGCGCTTGCCGATTTTTATGAGGGTACTGAATCAAAAATTAGTGAATATGTTGTAGAGGCACAGAAAAAAAATGTTCAAAATAAATTTGAAAAAGATGTCATTAAAATTGACAGAAGAATTTATTTATTTTCTCAAGCATTAAGTCTCAGTGTGTTACGAATCTATCCTAAATTAAATGACGAAAATAATAAATGGGTTTCCTACCCTGAGGGATCTAGAGCAAACTACACCGGAAAAGATTCTTTATTTGTTAGACAATCTTTACCAATTTACATTCGATTATTACAAGATGCTAAAAGAACTAATAATTACACAGAGGCCAATAAACTTATTGCTGGAATAAAGAAGTTTCAACAAAAATATGGTGAGGATGTATATCCTAATAAGAAAAAAATAGATTTAGAAATCACCTATAATAAATTGCAGATTTTTAAAAAATTGGCGAAATATTATGGGTTTACAAGTATTTTTCTAATCTTTTTTGTAATCCTACAAATATTTAATGACAAAAAATGGATAACAAAGGTTGTTAAATTCTTGATTGGTATAACAATTATCCTTTTTGGCTTACACATAATGGGGCTAATGAGCCGTTGGTATATTAGTGGTAATGCTCCATGGAGTAATGCCTATGAATCTATTATTTATGTGGCTTGGGCCACCATGTTATTTGGGTTAGCTTTTGGGAGAAAATCATCATTAACCATAGCAGCAACTACGTTCTTAACCGCTGTTATTTTAGGTTTTGCCCACCAAAACTGGTTAGATCCAGAAATTGCAAATCTTCAACCCGTATTAAACTCTTGGTGGTTGTTAGTTCATGTTTCCATTATTGTTGCAAGCTATGGCCCCTTTTCTTTGGGTATGATCTTAGGAATTGTAGCCTTATTCTTAACCATTTTCACTACAAAAAAGAATAAGAAAAAAATGGATTTGAATATTAAAGAGATTACTACCATAAACGAAATGGCTATAACTATCGGTTTAATTATGCTAACCATTGGTAATTTTCTAGGAGGCATGTGGGCCAATGAAAGTTGGGGACGCTATTGGGGATGGGACCCAAAAGAAACTTGGGCATTAGTATCTATCATGGTTTATGCATTTGTGTTACATATGAGACTAATCCCCGGATTAAGAAGTAGATATACATTCAATCTATGGTCAATCATTTCTTATGGTTCGATCATGATGACCTACTTTGGAGTGAATTTTTATTTATCAGGACTGCATTCCTATGCTAGTGGTGATCAAGTAATTACACCTAATTCTGTATTTTATTCTGTAGGTTTTGTTTTAATTCTAGGAACATTAGCTTGGTTTAAACATCGAAAATTTTATAAAAAATAAAAGAAAAGTGTACTTTAGTACCCACAAATAAAGAAGATATGTTTCATAAAAATATAAAATTAGCATTAGCCTTTTTAACCATAGTTTGGTCAGTTTTTGAATTTTGGCAAGGACATATTGGTAATGGAATCGCTATTTTACTCCTTACAGGAATGTTCATCTTATTGTATTTCAAAAATGAATTTATCCTATTATCATTTTTACAATTAAGAAAGCAAAATTTTCCAGCAGCACAAAAATGGTTAACCTATATAAAAAATCCAAGTGCAGCACTTACTCAAAAACAAGAAGGGTACTACAATTATTTACATGGTATTATGCTTTCGCAAACCAACATGACTCAAGCTGAAAAATTTCTTAGAAAAGCTATTCGTTTAGGTTTATCGATGGATCATGATTTGGCCATGGCAAAATTACAATTAGCAGGCATTGCAATGACTAAAAGAAGAAAACGTGAGGCAACTACTCTAATGGCCGAGGCAAAGAAACTTGATAAACATGGCATGTTAAAAGAGCAAATGCAAATGATGAAACAACAAATGAAAAAAATATAATTCTCACAAAAAAACTCCTGATTAATCAGGAGTTTTTTTTTCTAGTAAGTTTATTTACTTAATTCTAGTTAGGGTTAAATCTGGGTTATACTTTAAAATATAAATACCATGATTAGAAGAAGTATTGAATAAACTTTTACTGTACTCAAACTTACTCTCTAACCGATAGGATACCCCCTGTTTAAAAGTCTCCTTTAGTTTTTTCCCAGAGGCCAATCGCATTCCTATGTCAAATAGAATATCAAACCCCCTTGTGGCGTAATAAGAGGGATAAGCATAATTTTTCTCTAAATACTGGCTGTGAAATAATTGAATTTCAGGAGAATTTTCATCAATAAAAGTATCACTAGTAAATGTAAAGCCTAATTTGGCTAATTTATTATTGTCTATTTTGTCAAACTGAGAAGATTTAGAAATTCCAAAAACTTTTATCACAGTATCTTCTGGTAAAATTTGCATTTCAGGCTCATCGCTTTCTTCATCTTCCTCTTCATCTTCCTCTTCATCTTCCTCTTCCTCAGGTTCTTCAACTGGAAGACTAATTAAACTATTAATTACATCAGACGAAATAACGCGTTTATCAGTAGCTAAAATCACCCAATTTCCAACATCAGGTTTTAGGGCATTAATCACATAATCTTTTCTAATATACCCTTCGTTTGGATATATGATTAAAGCTTCATTAATAGAGTCGTGCTGTACTAATCTAGATTTAATTAAATCACTATTTCGAATGGAAGTAGCTGAACTGTCACCAATAATTAAAATATTTTCATTTGTATAATTTGCTAAAACATGATCTACAAGAGCTTTTTGATGTAGCTCTCTATCTGCAAAAGTTTTAATTATTTTTGAAGATGAAAAGCGATTTTGGTTTTTTGAATACACAGGAAACACAACAGGGACTCCGGTTCGGTTGGCAACCTTGGGAACCTCTTCAGAATATAAGGGTCCTATAATTGCATCTATAGTGTCAAAATCTGTAACCGCAAGTATTGAATCTAATTTAGTGTCTTTTCTTCCAGTATCATAAACAGATAGTTCTATAGCTACACCTAGACTTTTTAGAGAGTCTAAGGCTAATGAGGCACCTAGATAAATATCAGTTGTAATATTAACTAACCTGTTTGTTTTAAAAATATCTTTAGCGTCTATGGTATCATATTCAATAGCCCTAAAAGGAAGTAGCATCGCTAAGTTAACAACAGCATCTTCTTGAATAGTGTCTTTATATAACACAAGTAAATCTTCATCAGTAATGGGTTTTATTTTTAACAACATATCCAATTGAAGGCCAAGCGAATCTATTGAAGGATTCAATTGATTTAATTGCGCCTTAGAAACATTGTAAGCACGCGTTAAATTATAAAAAGTATCTCCTTTTTCAACTTTATGAAGAATAAAATCATTCTTCAATTCTTCCACTACAGGAACCTCATCTGAAACAAGTATTGAATTATTATTTTCAATAGAGTTTGAGGCCTCCTCAATTTGCTGATACTCATTATTGGGTATAATAATTAAGGTTTCAGGAACTGGTTTTCTTCCTATATCTGGGTTTAAACTCAATAAATCTTTAGTTTTAATTCCTAAACGTTTTGCAATACCTTTTAGGGTTTCACCTTTTTTAACAGTATAAGAAATGTATTTTTTTTGTTGACCACAAGAAGATGCAATCACTACAAATAATAAGATAATTAAGATTTTAAATTTTCTCATAAACTTACTCCCATTCAATTGTTGCTGGTGGTTTAGAACTGATGTCATAAACTACTCTGTTTACACCTTTTACTTTATTTATAATCTGATTTGATGTTTTTTGCAAAAACTCATAAGGTAAATTAACCCAATCAGCCGTCATCCCATCAGTACTTTCTACAGCTCTTAAAGCAACTACTTTTTCATAAGTTCTTTCATCTCCCATAACTCCAACAGAATTTACAGGTAATAATATGGCGCCAGCTTGCCATACTTTATCGTATAAACCACTTTCTTTTAATCCATTAATAAAAATAGCGTCTACCTCTTGAAGAATAGCTACTTTTTCTGGAGTAATGTCTCCTAAAATTCTAATCGCTAATCCTGGACCAGGAAAAGGGTGTCTACCCAACAGTTCAGGATCAATTCCCATAGAAGCACCTACTCTTCTTACCTCATCTTTAAAAATCATACGTAAAGGTTCCACAATTTTCAACTTCATAAAATCGGGTAAGCCTCCCACATTATGATGACTTTTAATTGTTGCTGATGGACCTCCATTTACAGATACTGATTCTATAACATCTGGATAAATGGTTCCTTGCGCTAACCATTTTACATTTTCTATTTTGTGAGCTTCATCATCAAAAACCTCAATAAATGCGTTTCCTATGGCTTTCCTTTTTTTCTCTGGATCAGATAGCCCCTTTAAAGCTTTCAAAAAACGTGCCGATGCATCTACACCTTTTACGTTTAATCCCATACCTTCGTATTGATTGAGTACACTTTCAAACTCATTCTTACGTAACAATCCATTGTTTACAAAAATACAATACAGGTTTTCACCAATTGCTTTGTGTAATAAAACTGCAGCGACAGAGGAATCTACGCCTCCAGATAACCCTAAAACTACCTTGTCATCTCCTACTGTTTGCTTAATGTTAGCTACTGTTGTCTCTACAAATGAATTTGGAGTCCAAGTCTGAGCTACACCAGCAATTTTTACTAAAAAATTTTCTAGTAATTGTTTACCATCAGTTGAATGATACACCTCAGGGTGAAACTGAATTGCGAAAGTATCTTCACCATCTATTCTAAAAGCTGCATTCGCTACATCTGATGTACTGGCTAAATGAATTGCATTTGTTGGTAATTCTTTAATCGTATCTGAATGGCTCATCCAAACTTGACTTCCTTCAGAGATGTTAGAAAAAAAGATTTCATTCTCTTTAATAAAAGATAAATTCGCTCTTCCATATTCTCTAGTATTTGAAGGGGCTACTTGACCTCCAGAAAAATGGGCTAAATACTGTGCTCCGTAACAAACCGCTAGCATTGGTTTTTTTCCTCTAATTTCAGACAAGTCAGGGTGTGGAGCATCATCAGTTCTTACAGATGATGGGCTACCTGATAATATGACTGCTGAGAAATCACTTGCGTTTGGGGGTTGTTTATTGTAAGGATGAATTTCACAATAGATATTCAACTCTCTTACTCTTCTCGCAATTAATTGAGTGTATTGCGATCCAAAATCTAAAATAAGTACCTGGTGTTGTTGCATGTGCAAAAATAGTACTTCAATTTATAAATAAAAGCTTTGTGTTTATAAAATTTCAAAAATTAATATCGATACACTATTGCATTTATGTTCATCCCAGCTCCAACAGATGCCAAAATGATGATATCCCCTTTTTCAATGGATTGATTTTCTAAATTCCCTTTAATTACTAAATCTAATAATGTTGGTACAGTAGCTACTGAACTATTTCCTAATTTATGAATACTCATTGGCATAACACCTTCTGGCACAGGTGTTTTGTACAATCTATAAAAACGCTTAATGATGGCTTCATCCATCTTTTCGTTAGCTTGATGAATAAATATTTTTTTAACCTCACCAATAGGAATTCCTGTTTTATCTAAAGCAGTTTTCATAGCGGCAGGAACATGATTAAGCGCGAATTCATAAATCTTTCGTCCATGCATTTTTATGTATCGAACATCTGGATCTTCCTGAGTTTGAAAAGATTTTCCAAAAAACAAATGGTAGGCCTCATCAACAGTAAAGGTTTGGGATGCATGACTTAAAATTCCAGCGTCTTGTTCGTCATTTTTTTCAACGATACAAGCACCAGCTCCATCACTGTAAATCATGGAGTCTCTATCGTATTTGTCTACTACTCTAGATAAGGTTTCTGCTCCAATAACTAATATTTTTTTTGCAATCCCCGCTTTTATAAATGCTTGAGCCTGAATAACACCTTCCACCCATCCAGGACAACCAAATAAAATATCATAGGCAACACAATTTGGATTTTTAATTCCCAATCTATATTTCACTCTAGTTGCTAAACTTGGTAACAAGTCACTTTGTATGGCTGTAGCTTTAACGTCTCCAAAATTATGAGCCAAAATGATATAATCTAATTCCTCAGGATTAATGGCTGCATCTTCAATCGCTTTTTGTGCTGCAAAAAAACCAAGATCAGATGCATTGTATTTAGATGGGGCATATCTTCTTTCTACAATTCCTGTAATGGCTTTAAATTTATCAATAATTAATTCGTTTTCACTTGGTATTTCTGTACCATCTGAATTTAAAAAACAATTTTCTAGAAACTGTTTATTCTCTTTAATAATTTCCGGAATGTAAGAACCAATTCCTGTAATAGTAGAAGATATCATAAAGTATATATTGTTTCGGATACAAAGAAACTAATTATTAATTGCATATAACTTTTAATTGGTGGAGTTTTTACGATGTTCAAACATCACTACTCTATTTTATTATAAAATTACAGATATGAACTATCAAATGAAAAAGGCAATAAGGATGCAATAGAGTTTGTTTTCACAACGTTACCTATTTCGCCCATAAAAAAGATTTCCATAGCTTCTTTTTGATTAATCTCATACTCCAATAAGGTTTGTCTACAAGCTCCACAGGGCCCCACTGGTTTGTTTAATTTTTTATTAGAAGAAAATGCACTAATGGCTATTTTTTTCACTTTTTTATTTGGATATGAAGAACCTGCTTTCCAAATGGCCACACGTTCAGCACACATACCCGATGGATAGGCCGCATTTTCTTGATTATTTCCTGTAATGATAGAATTATCCTCCATAAGAAGTGCTGCACCCACACTAAATCCCGAGTACGGAGCATAGGCGTTTTTTGCAGCTTGTATAGCGGCTTCCATTAAATTTTTATCAACAGTAGACAACTCATCAATATCTTGAAATATAAAAGCCGAAGTTCCTGTATTAATTTCCTTCATAAATGAAATGCTATATTAAGAATTGCTTAATCTTAATAATCATAATAGAGTTCTCCTAAATCAAAGGACAAAGAAAAACGAAGCGAATTTTCTAATGGATTATTTACATCAGAAGAATTAATTAAATACGATAAATCTACATTCAAAGCATTGGTTTTAAATCCTGCTCCCATGGTAAAAAATTTCCTGTTCCCTTTGTTTTCGCTTTCATGAAAATACCCTAAACGTAGGGCAAAGGCATCATTATATAGATACTCCGCACCTAAAGCATAAGTAACTTCTTCTAACTCTTCACTAAACCCTCCTTCTGCATCACCAAATGAGCTAAAAATACCTGATATAAATCCTTTTTCTTGATCAGAACCATCTTCTTGTGGAGACGGAACTAACAATTTTGTAAATTCTGTGTTAATGCTTACAATGTTATAAGCATCTAATATGAAGTCAAATCCTCCACCAAATTTCAAATTTGTTGGTATAAAATCTTCTTCTCCAGGAACATAAGATACTTTTGGACCAACATTAGCGATATTAAAACCAATTCTATAGCGTCCATCAAAATTTCCGTAATTCTTCTCATAAGATTGGTAATACCCAGATACATCCACAGCAAATGAATTGATGGGTTGTAGTGTTGAGTTTGTTCCTGTAAAGGCTAGATTAGATCTAAAGTATCGACCACTAACCCCCATAGAAAACGTTTCACTTAATTTTAATGCGTAGGTTCCTGAAAGTGCAAATTCATTAGGGTTAATAGTACCTGTTGGATTTCCAACATTATCAGTTAAATCTACTTGACCTAAAGAAAAATATCTAAATTCAGTTCCCCATGCAGCGTTCTCATTAATTCTTTTAATGTATGAGGCACTACCTATAAAAATATCATCAGTTAAATTTCTTAACCATGGAGAATAATTGATTCCTATCATCACTTCTTGCCCACTAAATGCAATTTTAGAGGGATTGTGAAAAAGAGAACTCGCGTCAGCAGAAGTAGAAACTCCAACATCACCCATTGCCCCTGCTCTTGCGTCAGGTATAATTAATAAAAAAGGAGTTGCTGTTGTGATACCGCCACTTTGTGCTGAAACTCCAATATTACTTAAAATACAAATCATTAATACTATCCCTATTTTCCTCATGTCTTTGATTTACTTTTCTTATTAAAACGTAAATATCGTAATAAATTATAATATGACTAGTTTTTCATACTTTTCTGACGATATATTACTTGTTGTTGATGTTACTTTTAATTTATAAATATACACTCCTTTTCCTATTTTATTTCCAAAATCATCCAACCCATTCCAAGAGATGTTTCGCGATAAATTACCAGTGGTCTGAACCAACTGGTTAATCGTTTTCACTAATTTTCCTGAAACTGTAAAAATCTGAACCTGAACTTCAAGAGGTTCATTTGGTTTGTTATGATTGAACCAAAACTCGGTATAATTTACAAATGGATTTGGGTAATTTAAAACATTATCTAAGGTTATGCTATTATCACTAACAACCACAAAATTTAACATGGCTTCTGAAGAATTATTGTAGGTATCCCATGCCTTGAGTTTGAGGGTATGCGGCCCTACAGCCAAATCTCGAAGTCGATAGACTACCTTACCTCGAGTAAAATCATCTAATTCCGTTTGATAAAAATCATTCATAATGATCGGATTGGATTCATCCCCATCTAAAATTCCTACAATATCATGATCTACTGCAGTAATAGAGGTGTTAATTCCACTTAAATCAAATAATTTTGCAATTAAATTTGGCGATGCATTTGTATTCCCGCCATCTAAAAAAGACTCATCATTCATAAATAATTGAATTTCAGGACCAAGAGTATCTTCAGGAGCATTTTCATTAATACCCCCTACAATTACATCAGTATTGTACCCTGCTTTATCGAGTACTTCATTGGTAGCATAAAAACTTAACTTCCCTTCTCCATAAGCAATTTTGACATCTCTGGGTACAATAAACTCAAAGTTGAAATTTCCATTTTCTACGGTTGCTAAGCCTCTGAATAGTTTACTTTCTTGAGAATCAAAAACTTCTACATTCCCAGAATTATCATTATCTAATGTTGATTTATCAATTGGCTTATCAAATACGGTTGTAGATAAACTTCCATTAAAATCGGTTAATACAGCATTGAGATTATCAGTAACAACTCCCTCAAAACTAACTTTAGACAAGGCCTTAAGCGTATCTATTGATTGAGTAATATCTACACCATTCATTTTAGTGATTTTAATATTTGGTTTTGGAATTGCTAATTTTTTTACAGGATCACCAAAATAATAAATGAAAAACTTTTGAATTTGGGTGTAATTATTTTTTGTTTTCACCAAAGATTCTGCTATGGTTAAATCTTCATCATTAAATTCTAATAATGTAGACATTAATCTTTTATTAAATGCTTGACCAACACTTATAAAAACTAGTCTAGTAGTTGAGATCATGGAAGCCGCTCCCCCTGTTGTATTCCAAAAAACATTTTCCCCAGCCGAGATTCTTATTGGGTTATCAAATCTTGAAAATTCACAAGTAATGGTTATAAAAAGTGGAAGTGTGTTTTCATTTTTAAACCCCTTAACTTGAGGAATATCTAAAAATCGTTCTGCTGCAAAGCCATCTTCACCACCATGACCAAAATAATCAAAAACTAGTGTGCCTGATTCTATGGCTCTAGTAATTGCCTCCTTAACATCTGGATAGCGTTCTCCTCCTGAAGAATTTTGTTGTACATAGGCATCTGCATAAATTTTATTGATATTAAAAATTGGTTTATTGGCTTTAATATCATCAGCAATAATCTCCACTCCTGGTTGAATTGTTTCATCAGATGGAGCATCAATATCATCGGCTACTAAGGTGATTGTATTTCTCCAATCTCCAAAGGAATCAACATTATAATCTCTTAAAATTTTATCAACTACATCTTTGGCTTGTTGCTGAGTTGAAACCGGAATTCTTCCCGTTGCAATTTCCATAGTATGTGCTCCAGACATTGTTCCCTCAGATTCTTCAAGCATCCCAAAAAAATCATCCGTGACATAAGAATACGCTAAATCATAACTTATAGTTGCCAAATACACTGGAACAATATTATTATTTCCAATAATTCTATCTTTATAATCATAGGATGCATCTCCGAAAAAACAAACATATTTCAATTGATCATCAGGTGTTGAATTTAATTCATACACATGTTTGATAAAATCTCTAATTCCTGTAATATCTCTACTACCGGAGGAAAATTCATTATAAATCTCATCTAAATTGACAACTTTTGCTGTTAATCCAGAGTTTTCTATGTGATAGTCTGCAATTCTCTGAGCTTGTTCTTCAAATTCATCAGTAGTAATAAGAAGGTAGTTGATATCTTGTATTGCATGTACATTTTGATTTTTAATTTTAGCGTTGGAAAGGATTTCTGGGGTATAATAATCATCTTGATGCAGTACAATATATTCTTGCAATACTCCAGAATTTGCTTTGAAAGTGAAAGTTCCTGAAGTTGATTCATTAATTATATTGGTTGCATTAATTGGATCAGTTACGTTCCAGATTTGAGATATATTTTGTGAATTTTGAACCTGATATTCAACTACACCAGTTGTATTAGTGGCCTCAAAGCTTCGAAAAGAAAACTGGAAATCATCTACTATCAACTGTTTTTTTCCTGAAACTTCAATATAATCTAGATAAGCTCTAGCCGATGGATTGCCCCCGTTATTGTAATTTAAATTAAAATCAATAGTAGGTGTTGAGATTGAGCGATTAGCGCTCTGCGATCTATCAGATGCTCGATTACCAGAACCTGAACTTACACCTGCACTAAAATTTAAATTAAAAAGATCTTGAGAGTTTACCTTAACTTGCATTGAGGAAGTTAATTCAGATACAGCCACTGCTCTAACTTTTATATTTACAGGCTCAGTTATAACTATATTTGGGAATGGTATTTCAAGTGATAACTCATTATCTACAGTAAAATCTTCTCCAAGCCATTTTTTACCAACTGCAAAAAGATTAGTAATTTCTTTTTCATAAAAAACATAATCATTAAATGTAGTAATCTGAGTACTGGCAGAACCCACAACAGGAGAAGAACTTTGTATTCTCTTACCATCATCTTCATTGATGGTCATAAAATAATAAGATTTGTCTGAGTATATATTTTGTATATGATTGACAGTTCCTTGAGCAGGATTTACTTCCCAGCTATGGGGTCCTTTGGCATAAAACAGAATGTAATCATTAGCATCAAAAGAATTATCTTCTTCACCC
>Ga0209406_1002833_pt1 | contig 11373 bp, 12 predicted proteins | sample COGITO_mtgs_1204_FD_184808 | JGI IMG/M metagenome (GOLD analysis project Ga0209406, IMG submission 184808) | Pelagic marine microbial communities from North Sea - COGITO_mtgs_120426 (SPAdes) (version 2) | ecosystem: Environmental > Aquatic > Marine > Epipelagic ...
TGCGGCTTCTAATCCTGCCACGGTGGCGGTCAGGATGGCGGAGGATACGTTGGCGATCACCGCATTCGCGTCGATGCCGGGGTCGGCTTGAATTTCCGCCATAAATGCGATCATCACTGTCTCTGCGATAATTTGGATTTCCGCTGCGGTTGGCACAGGCACTAGCTGGTAAGATTCAGCCATCAATGCTTCGATCGCCTGTTGGACGGCAACTGGATCGGATAGGTCGAGACCCGGGTTCTCCTCCCGCGCTTGTTTGACCAGCTCAGTAACGTCGGCTTGCAATTCAGCATTTGCAAGTTCTTCCCCGGTCAGCGGCGCGGGTTCTGTTTGAGCTGATAATGCTGGGGCCAAACTGCAAGCCAAGCATGTCAGCAGTGCGAAAGTTATTTGTTGGGTAAATTTCATAATTTAAAGAGTTAAAAGATTAATCTTTAGTGAATTGAAAATAAATGGCAACAATAATAGACAATTCAAATTTTTTGGCTCAATCCAATCTGTTGCGATGCTATTTTTACTGTTATGACTTTATTTCGCCCCTGTATCGATCTCCATGCTGGTAAGGTGAAGCAAATCGTCGGCGGCACTCTGAGTGACGATGGCGCCGGCTTGCAGACAAATTTTGAGAGTGATCGGCCCGCAGGCTATTATGCCGAGCTGTATCGAAAAGACGCGTTGGTTGGTGGCCATGTGATCCAGCTGGGCCCCGACAATGATCGCGCCGCGCGTGAGGCATTGGCGGCCTATCCGGGTGGCTTGCAGATCGGCGGTGGGATACAGCCAGAAAATGCGAGCGCGTGGCTGGAGGCGGGCGCGAGCCATGTGATTGTTACGTCGTGGCTATTTGACGACAACGGTCATTTCCGCGCAGAGCGCTTAGCTGCGCTGGTTGCCGCAGTCGGTAAAGAGCGGCTCGTCTTGGACCTGAGTTGCCGCGTGGCTGGCGACGGCTGGGTCGTCGCAATGAATCGCTGGCAAACATCGACAGATCTCATTTTGGACGCGGCAACACTGCGCCAGCTGGCGCTGAGCTGCGACGAGTTCTTGGTCCATGCCGCCGACGTCGAGGGCAAGTGCCAAGGCATTGATACCCGCTTAGTTGAGTTTCTCGGCGCACACGCGACCATCCCGGTGACCTATGCCGGTGGGGTGCATGCCTTCAACGACCTGCAAACCGTGCACGATCTAAGTGGAGGCAAGGTCGATCTGACCATCGGCAGCGCACTCGATCTTTTTGGGGGGTCTCAGGTGTGCTATGCAGACTGTGTCGCGTGGAACCGGGCTCAGAGGGATGAGGCCTGAGACTTAAGGGCAGAGACTTGGGCTCAGAGACTTGAGGCCTGAGATTTGAGGGCTGAGGGACAGAAGTGAACTCAATGGTCACATGGAGGAGTGGCAGAACTCAATGCCGAGTTATTGGGAGGGACGACCTCCGTGTCGTCCGCATCAGCGGCAGCGTCCCGATGCCTACACTGTATTCCGCGGGGCATTCCGCGGGTCCGCAGATCCTGACGGCTCTGTCATCAGCCATCAGTAATTAACGTCGCAAGGGTCCCGCATTTTAAACTTTGCAAAATCCCTAAAAGTCCCATCTACCTTTGCGATCGTTTAATTCTCAAGCCTTTACACTAGTCAGACCCCTATACTTTATTCTTATGGAATTACTCAATATTAGCTTCGCGCTGCTGGTGATCAAAATTGCGCTCTGCATTCTTCCTGGCGTGCTCGGCATCTTTTTACTAACGAGCTCCGACGAGGCCAAGCGTCAGATGCGCGGCAGCATTTGCAATCAACTGTTTGGAGTGAGTAATGCGATTCGGTATCCGAAATTTAGAAACTTTTTGCGAATTTCAGGTACGCTGTTGTTGCTCGTCAGCCTCGCGGCGACTTGGTGGATCCATCTAAAGAAGTTCTTTTAGGCATTCTGCAGAATGGCTCGCGGCGGCGCAGCATATTTTTCTGCAGCGAATCGGCACGAGCGCTGCGCTCTCAGTGGCTGGACTCTGGTTACTGATCCCTAGCCGATGGCGCACCCACTGCGGGAGCCCGGCACGATGGCGACCTTCGTTTGTTTTGTTCAAAAAAACTTGAACAAAATAGCGTCCTGTTATTGCATAGCGCTTTTATCTCCGACCATGGAAGCTCCGCGCATAGATCCCACACCCGCACCCACAGGCTTATCGCCATGGGAAAGTTCGACGATCGAAGTGTTTATTCGCGCCGCCAGTTTGATCGGCTTACCGCGTTCGGTCGGTGAAATTTACGGATGCTTGTTTTGTGCTCAGTCGCCGCAGACCTTTGATGCGTTGGCGGCGCGGCTCGGCATAAGTCGAGGTTCGGTTAGCCAAGGCCTGAAATTGTTACGCCAACTCGGCGCGGTCAAGGTGCAGTATGTCGCCGGCAGTCGCAAGGATCATTATCAACCCGAGCTGTCGATGAAGCGTCTGGTGCATGGCTTTGTGCGCGATCAATTTGCGCCGCATTTAGAGTCAGGCGGCGGGCGTCTGGACGCCATTGCGGCGCTGATCGAATCGGAAGCCGATCCAGCACTGCGGGTGCACGCTGCCCAGCGGATCAGTACCTTGCGCACTTGGCAGGGGCGTATGCAAAAACTGATGCCAATAATTATGGCCGCACTTGGCGGCGCCAATTTTTTCAGCAAGCCCAATGAGGCTCAGCAAGACATTATCTAATCCGAAGATTTTGTAGCGAGCGGATTTACCCCGCGATAACGGTTGCCCGCTACTGCGATTGCACTCCTGGGATAAACCCAGTCGCTACGGATTGACACTGCGATTGCCGAAGATTTTGTAGCGAGCGGGTTTACCCCGCGATAACGGTTGCCCGCTACGGCAGCGCACTCCTAGGGTAAACCCAGTCGCTACGGATTGACACTGCGATTGCCGAAGATTTTGTAGCGAGCGGATTTACCCCGCGATAACGGTTGCCCGCTGCTGCGATTGCACTCCTGGGATAAACCCAGTCGCTACAAATGGGCACTGCCCCGCACTCCTAGGGTATTTAACCCCAGCCTGTGGCATTTGCATTGCCATTTGCGTCAAATTTCTATCCAACAATCATCGTGCTTTTTCCCATCATCTTTTTTATCTTGCTCGGCTGCTTTTCTTCGTGGCTGATGATCCATGGCTTGCTGCTGGCGGGTGTTGGCCAAGGAGGCGCTGCCGACCCACAGCATCACCATACTCATAGTGGCGTGATCCCCCGGATCGGCGGATTCGGGATTGCCACAGGTTTTGGGCTGACCTATCTGCTCTGCTTCCTTCAGCTGAACCCGGCCGACAATCAGACCTTGATGCACTTTGCAGTCGTCGGCGGTGCGGTGGCGGCGTTCGCGCTCGGCTTGATCGACGACTTCCGCCCGCTCGGCGCGAAGCTAAAGTTAGGCGCACAGATCCTAATTGCCGCGGCCGCATACAAGTGCGGGCTGTCGATTGCTAGCTTTGAGATTCCGTTCACGACAACGACAGTGGATCACCCGCTCATCAGCTTTGTGCTGACGATCGGCTGGTTCGTGGCAATTATGAATTTGATCAATTTGATCGACGGCTTGGATGGGCTGGCTGGCGGAGTGGGGCTGTTGCTGATGGCGCTACTGGTTTATTTAGGCATTGCGCGCGGGATTATGTTTTCGTCGATTTTGGCGCTGGGGATGGTCGGCGCGATTCTGGGTTTCTTGTTTCATAACTTCCCCCCAGCTAAGTGCTATATGGGGGACTCCGGCGCGTATATGATCGGCTATGTAATTGCCGCGCTGTCGTTGCTGAATGCCGAAAAAGGTGCGATCCTCGCCGCATTGCTTGCACCTGCGCTGGCGCTGGCATTGCCGATTGTCGATGTACTCTTTGCGATGACTCGTCGAGCGATTCAAGGTCTGCCGCTGTTTCGCCCAGATCGAGGACACATTCATCACCGGTTGCTCAGCACTGGCCTCTCGGGGCGCAGTGCGGTGTTGGTTCTGTATGCGATTTCCTTGTTCGCTCTGGTTGGTGGCTTGTTGGCTTTTGCTGATCGTGGGCGCCACTTCCCGATCTTCCTAGGATTTGCGTTTATGGTTGTTTTGTTTGCCGTACGTGGACAGAAAATCTCGACTGCGAGCCTCCGAGTACTGCTGGCCGACTCGTTGCAATCCCGTCAAGATACCCGCAATGCGCTGTATTTAAAAAACTGGCTGGTAGTCGAAGCGGAGCGTGCCGATAGTGTCATGAATTTATGGTCTGACTTTCGCTTTGTGTTAAAAAAGATGGGCTTCTGTCGCGCGGAGTTACAAATTGGAGCAGAGACGCGCGACTTTTATGTCCCACATACAGCACATGAGCAGCTGGACTTACTGTGGCAGGTAACGCACGATACCGCAGGCCAGGTGCCTGTCGCGCTCACACTGTACGCCGACAAAGAGAATTTCTCAGAGAGTCAATTTGCCCTCGCTGCGGATATTGCCGCCGAAGCGTGGAGCGGCGCCTGCAGTAAGTGGAAAGCGCTCAACGGCCAGTCGATGGAGTTCGACTCCGTCGCCAAGGAAGCCGCCGACTACCGCCGTCAAAAAGCGCGAAATCTGTATCGCCCGACGTATTAGGGGGAGGGTTGAGATTTGAGGGCTGAGGGCTGAGGGCTGGGACTTGAGACTTGAGGGCTGCGAAGCACGACAGTGCGCAGATGCTTCTGAGCCCCGCCGTAAGGGTAGCGAATGAAATGAGTCGGGGGTAAACCGAAGGAACAAAGCAGAGACTGCATTTCTGTTGGAGGGACATCGTCTCGATGTCCGCATTTCCCGCCGCGGGAGGGACGATCTCCGCGTCGTCCGCAAGCTCTGCTCTCCGACCTCGCCCCGTTAGAAAACATGGAAAATTGGACTGCCTATTTTGCGCCACAACAGGCCGATCCGATCCCCATTCACTGGAGGGACGCCGTCTCCGGTGCCTTCAGTCCCGTCCGCCGCAATGCCAGCACCCGCAGCACTGTTCCCGTTTTCAAACGTATTCCCTCTGCGCTTCTCTATATTCCTTTGCCTTAATATAGTTGCAAACGAGTCCGCTTTTTATACCTTCATTATCAATGAAAACCGCAGATATTCCTGAAATTAGCCAGCTGAGTGTGCCGGAAAAGCTTCTACTCGTCGAAGCTCTCTGGGATGACGTTCGAGAGGACGCGAGCTTGCCATTGCCGGCTTGGCACCGCCAGGTTTTGGATGAAAGTGCCGGTGCCTTCAATGATGACCCTCACGAGGGGAGCTCTTGGGCTGATGTGAAGGCACGGCTTTTATCGCGTGCCAGTGATTGAGTTTATCGTCAGTTCCCAGGCTGAAGCCGACCTGATCGAGGCATTTGATTGCTATGAAGGTAAAGTGCCCGGTCTTGGCAGCGAGTTTGTCCGTAGCGTGGATGCTGAATTCGCCCGTATACAGAGACGCCCCTTAGCCTTCCGTCTTTGATTTGGATCCCATCGAATAGCGATGACCGAGCGTTTCCCATACGCGATCTACTTCATTTATGATAAATCCGCAAAGTTCGTATCTGTGCGTCGAATCTTACATTTCGCTCAAGATGCCACCTCTGGGCTGAGATAATCATTCCAGGAAGCTTATGATTACCTCCACTCTACCACTGCACTCAGCCGTAGGCTGAATCACTCCCGCTCCGCCGGCTCCCTCCTGCCTCAGGTTTCCGCCCCGGAGCCGCAGACCCCACCCGCCGTGGCTCGATCGTCAGATCGGGGAGCACGGGATTTCATCTATCCAGCTCAGCGCCACCGCGCCTCTGCGCGAGCCAAGGCCCTTTATGGCGCTTTTAATCCACGCCACTTTCAGGTCTGCTCTCTCCTCCCTCAGGTTTCAGCCCCGTCAGATCTCCAGTCTTATAAACCTCATTTTTCACTCTGTTCAAATTTTGTTGAACAAACCTAGGCGCGCCTACATCTTCGCAACTTTCCATTCAGCTATTCTCCTTATGGAGCTCAACTCTCTCCAGTTCCGCTGGCCCCCTTTTTTCGTCGCGTTGCCTCGCCCGACCAATGGCGGCAGCGTCTCAACTGGCTGCGCCGATGGAGAAGTGATCGCCAGATGTGGAGGGACGCCGGCGGTGCCACGGTCTTGGCAGGTAAGCCGTATTCGGCGAAGCTTTCAGTCGAAAATACACAAATTCATGAACTCACAAGTGAACATGGGGAAACCCTCCGAGATTGGCGGCGAGAGCGCTTCGGCTTCGACTAGGACTGCCTTACGAGCTCTGAAGCACGTTATCTCATCCGCACCCCGTCGGCTGACCGAATCCGAGGTCGCATTGCTGCGGCAGTCGAAGCGGGAAGTGGCGCATCGGGTGAAGCAGCTAGTCCACTCTGAAGGATGAGTTCTTTGCTTCGGGGGAATTCGGTGATTCTGAATCACATCTGCGAAGTAATTTCCGAGCTTGAAAAATTCACAAACCTCAACGAAACTTATGATTATGAACGCCGCAGAAATCATACAGGAAATTGAACGTCTTACCGAAAAAGAAAAGGGGAAGGTTGTTGATTTCATGCGCCATCTTCCGAATCAAGAGACACTTGACGCGATGGAAGAGGCCAAGCATCCCGAGAAGCTAGAGAAGTTTGATTCGGCTGCGGACATGTTCAAGCAGCTCGGAGTCGAATGCTAGAAGTTAGAGCGACGACTCGCTTTAAGAAAGAGGTCAAGAAAGCGGCACGTCAGCAAAAGGAGATGCAGAGGCTAGGTGCAGCAATTGACCTGCTCCAGGCTGAAGAACTTCTTCCAGAAGCGTAATCTTGATCATGCGTTGACAGGCAATTATTTGGGGCATCGAGAATGCCACCTGTCTCCGGATTGGTTGTTGATCTACAAAGTCGAGGGGAGCACGTTGATTTTAGTGCGCACGGGCTCGCACAGCGAACTGTTCCGCTGATTATGCCTTTAGGGTAACCAATCAAAACATTACTCAGATCCCTCCTCGCCGGCGGCTCCGCACCATCCTTGGCTGGGAGCCAAAGGTTCAACTCGAAGCGGGCCTCAAGAAAACCATCGAGTATTTTGCGCAGTCGTTGTAGCCGCGGTTGTCCTCGTAGAAGCGACACTCTTGTCGCTTGAATGACCAAGTTTTTGAATGCACAAAGCGACAAGAGTGTCGCTTCTACGAGGACAACTTGTTCTTTTACTTGCCCAAAAGGCACCCAACTCAATCACCCCTTGGGTCTTCGCGATGCTACGCCCGCACTAGCTGGGGCCAGTTCGGCAGCCCTCGCAGACCATCTACGCGCTACTCGCGCTTCGTCTAACACCAGCACCGCCGGTTCTTCACACCAGCTCCGCTGGTCCCCATGTATGAAAATTTTAGTCACCGGTGGATCCGGTTTCATCGGGTCCAATCTCGTTCGTCTACTGATTGAAGAAAAGGGCGCCAGCGTCATCAATCTCGACAAGCTCACCTATGCCGGCAATTCAGAGTCGCTCGCCGACCTTGAGGGCAATCCGAACTATACTTTCGAGCAAATGGATCTCGCATCGCCAGCGGCGGTGGGTGAAAAAGTTGGAAAGTGTAAAGGTGAAAATGGTCAAAAGTCGCTTTCAGATCTCTTTCAAAGGCACCAACCCGACGCCGTCATGCACCTCGCCGCCGAGAGTCACGTCGATCGCTCGATCGATGGCCCCGGTGAGTTCATTCAGACCAATATCGTCGGCACGTTTAACCTACTTCAGGCAAGCTTAGCCTACTGGCGAAGCTTGCCTGAAGCAGGTTGTGCGAACGTGGGAATGTGCCAAAGTGGGAACGTGGATACATCTTCCGACCTTAATACTTTCATACCTTCGCACGCCAGCAACGCTGGCTCATCTTCCCACCAGCCCTCTCAGGAAACGTTCCGTTTCCTCCACGTCTCCACCGACGAAGTCTACGGCTCGCTCGCGCCCGATGCACCCGGCTTCTCCGAGACACACGCCTACGATCCGCACTCACCGTATTCGGCGTCCAAGGCGGCGTCGGATCATCTCGCCCGCGCTTGGGCCGATACTTACGGACTGCCGGTGTTGGTGACTAATTGCTCCAACAATTACGGACCGTACCAATTTCCTGAGAAGTTGATCCCCGTGGTCATTCTAAAATGCCTACGCGGCGAACCGATCCCCGTGTATGGCATAGGCGAAAACATCCGCGACTGGCTGTATGTGACCGACCACGCCGAAGCACTGTACGCCGTGCTCAGCAAAGGCCGCGTCGGCGAGACCTACAACATCGGCGGTAACAATGAGCGGCAGAACATTGAGCTGGTGCGCACGCTATGCCAGCTCATGGATGACGCAGTTCGGCAGAACGTAGATGGTAAACACGAAGGTGTTTGTCCCGAAGGGACGACTGCGCGGGGTGCCCTCGGGGCCGCAAAGGAGCAACTCACTCAGGGAGACCCGATATCCGATATCCCACCTTCCCACGCCAGCAAAGCTGGTCCACCAGCTTCAGACCTTAATACCTTCAAACCTTCACACCCGCTCGGTTACGAGCGTTTGATCACGTTTGTAACTGATCGCCCCGGCCACGACTTGCGCTACGCAATCGATTCCAGCAAAATAAGAGACGAACTCGGCTGGCAGCCGAAAGAAGATTGTGCCAGCGGCTTGCGCAAAACCGTAAAATGGTATTTGGATAATCGAGAGTGGACAGATCGCATTTTAAGCGGCGATTATAAACTAGATCGTCTTGGTAATTCGTAAAAATCAACAGCTAATGCAAAACTGATCGATGCCAACAATACTACGGATTGGGCCATACCGCTTTCACTTTTATAGCCGAGAGGATAATGAACCTGCACATATTCATATCGAACGTGATGACTTGGAATGTAAGTTTTGGCTAGAACCAGTCGCCTTGGCGCGGAATTTCGGATTCCCAGGATCTGAATTGAACAGACTTGCCGAATTGGTCGAAATCAATAAAGTAACTATCATCGAATCGTGGAATAAAGTTCATGGATAATTTAACTCAAGATTTCATTGCGACGGCTGTATCGTTTAAAAACGGAATGGTCCAGTTGGATTTAGCGGATGGTTCGGCTCATGCCTTTCCGGTTCAGTATTATCCACGTTTGTGCAATGCCTCAACGTCCGATCTGGCTCAAGTTTTCCTACGAGTGGGCGGACGTGCATTGCGATGGGAGGCACTAGACGAAGACATCTGGGTGGCGGATGCCGTGTGTCAAAATTATCCCAAGCAATCAGTTCCAGCGGTGGCCGAGTCACAGGCACCCTATGGAGAAGATCGATGATTGCGGAATAAAGATTAAGGGGCCCGCCCCAGTCCCCCGACACCTGACACCTTCTGACCTTTACTACCTTCAAACTTTCGCACTCCAAATCCTTCCAAGATTTGATCACGTTCGTCACTGATCGCCCCGGCCACGATATGCGCTACGCAATCGATTCCAGCAAAATAAGAGACGAACTCGGCTGGCAGCCGAAAGAGGATTGTGCGTCCGGCTTCGGCAAAACGGTGCAATGGTATCTAGACAACCAGGAGTGGACGATGCGGATTCTCGATGGCAGCTACCAGCTTGAGCGGCTTGGCAATGCTTAAGATCGATATTTATTGGGACCTGCGCGCCACGATTCCCGAGCGCCACACGGGAGTCGGCCAGCATGTGATCGAAGTGCTCAATGGTTTGAGGGCGCGGTCTGATTGCGATCTGCGGGTGCTACTGGCGAAGGATCAAGTCACACTTTGGCAGGCGCAGTCGCAAGCGCATGGCTGGGCATCGCTGCAGATCGTGGTATTGCCGTTGTCCAACAAGGGCAATCGTTTGCTCTATGGAATCACCTCGATGTGGAGCTTGGATCGAATTTGTGCGGGGCGCGATCTAGTCTATGCGCCGATGGAACTGATCTTAGGCTTAAACCGTATCCCTTTTGTGAATACCATCCACGGGATTCCATATTTTGAGCCATCCCTTACGTTAAAGCGGTACGGGAGCGCTCGTTATCGTTGGGAGCGAATTAAGCAGGCGTGGTTTTTGCGCCGTTGTCGCCAACGTTGTCGACTGTCGCTGTCGGTGTCGGATTATTTGAAGGATCAATTGGTCAATCGATTTCGATTTGATCCTGCAGACCTGTATACCGTTTATAATGGTGCAGGGGAGGCTTTTTTCGGGCCACCCAAAACGGGCAGTGCCGCGCCGCTTAAGCAGCGGCTACGTTTTTTATCCGTCGGCGGTGCGAATGCATTTGATGGTGGGGCGGCTCTAGTTCAAATCGCCCGCGTGCTGCAACGAGAGATGCCAGAGGCCGAGCTCTGGATCGCCGGCGATCGGCACGAACAGCCTTGGGTTCGGCAACTGCGGGGCATGGATAATGTGCGGTGGCATGGTTTTTTAAGTTCCGAGCATTTGGCGATCGAGATGCAACGCGCCTCTGCCTTACTCTATGTGCCTGCGGTTGAATCATTTGGTATTATTGGCGTCGAAGCGATGGCGCTGGGCTTGCCGATTGTCGCAAGGCAGAGCACCGCACTCCCCGAAGTGTTGGCGGATGCAGCCGTATGGATCGATCCTGACAATCCGGCATCGGTCATCCAGGGCTTAAAGGCAGTGCTTGAAGACGAGGCCCTGCGGGAGCAATTAATTGTAAAAGGTCGAGCGCGTGCCGAGCGTTATCGTTGGTCGAGCGTGGTCACACGTGTACTCAAAGGCTTCCAACAGGTAGTCGGCGATTGAATTTAAGTTGGTTTTACGCGGTACTATCGAATCTCCCCTCAGCTCTCAGTATGCATCTAGTCTTCTGGCAACCCATCCCGAGCTTTCATCAAGAAGGGTTTTTAAATCTGCTCGCTCGGGCTGATTGGGTGCAATCGGTCACATTAAAAGTGGAGCAAGATCTGCTTGAAGACTTCCAAAAGTCAGGCTGGCCAGCACCACGCTTTGAAGGGGTTTGTTGCGAGCGAATTAAGCCCAATGAACAGCCTCAAGATAGTGCGCAGCATCTGCATATCTTTACCGGCTTCAAGACGCACGGGACTCTTTGGGAAGTGTTTGGGCGATTTTCGCGTCAGCGAAAAAGCCGTGTCTATGCATATGCTGAGGCGCCACCGCAATATGGATACGCTGGCTATCTGAGATGGTTAAAATATCGATGGAATGGGTATTCCTTGAGTGCGCAGTTAGATGGTGTGTTGGCGCTTGGGCAACGCGGCGTTGATTTTTATTCGAGTATTCTACGGCGCCGCGTGCCGGTATATCGGTTTGCTTATTATGATCAGCCGTTGTCTGAGTTTCCCGAACTGATGCGTCTTGATCAGAATTCTAAAGTTCAGTTCTTGTACGTTGGGCGATTGATCTCACTTAAAGGCTTAGACCGAATGCTGCATGCATTTGCAGCCCTTCGTG
>Ga0209406_1002840_pt1 | contig 11362 bp, 4 predicted proteins | sample COGITO_mtgs_1204_FD_184808 | JGI IMG/M metagenome (GOLD analysis project Ga0209406, IMG submission 184808) | Pelagic marine microbial communities from North Sea - COGITO_mtgs_120426 (SPAdes) (version 2) | ecosystem: Environmental > Aquatic > Marine > Epipelagic ...
AGATTTAAATGTTGCAACAAAGCTTTTCGTAGTAAATGAAGGTAATTTTGGGTGGGGCAATGCTAGCCTGTCTCTCTATGACATCGAAAGCAGTACCGTTCAGAATCAAATCTACCAAACTGCTAATGATGAAAATTTAGTTGGAGATGTAGCAATGTCTCTTGAGACAATTAACGGTAAGGGGTATTTGACTGTCAATAATTCTGACAAAGTGGTGATTATTGATTTGACCACTTTCGAAAAAATAGGTGAAATTACTTCTGTAAACTCGCCACGTTTTATTAAACAGGTAAGCGCAAGCAAGGCTTATCTAACTTCTTTATATGGGAATAAAATCTACGTTATTGATTTAGAACTCGATTCTGTTGTTTCAACCATTCAAACGGGAGGATGGAACGAGGATTTAGTACTTTACAATGAAAGGATATTTACCGTGAATCGTGATTTAGATGTGCTGCAAATTGTTGATATTAATACGGATGTCATAATTGAAACGATTAACACAGGAAAATCTCCGAATAGCATATTATTAGATATGAATAATCAATTGTGGGTGCTTTGTGATGGTGGATTTGAAGAAGAAAAAGCTGAGCTTATTAGCATATCTACTTCAGATTTTTCTATACTAACAATATTCCAATTTGAAGATATTCAAGATTCTCCTCGAAATTTAGAAATTAATGGAGATAGTTCAATCCTTTATTTTATTAACCAAGGCATAGCGGCAATGAGTATTTTAGACAACGTTTTATCAGCTTCTGTTATAGTTGATCAAGGCAATAGAACGTTTTACGGACTAGGAATTGACCCAAAAACAGGGGATATTTATATCTCCGATGCAAGAGATTATGCGCAGGAAGGTCAAATATATCGTTACGCATTTGATGGTTTAGAAATCGATAATTTTAAGGTAGGTATTATTCCAGGAACGTTTACTTTTTATTCGGAATGAAAAACGAAAGGTAATTGTTTGGAGTTAAGGCAAAGATTCTGCATTCGCGTTGTATAAAAATTAGTTTGAATACAAATATGAAATTGAAACCCTGCCAACGTTTTAAGGGGATATTGAGATAGGTTGCTTTTAGAAGATAGAATGACAGGAATTTATCCGCTTTGAAACAACCGATTGACAAATTAATCTTTGAGTTTCTAGAGATTGGATATTAAGTAACGACTTGTTATTTATATACTAATTTTTACTAAAGATGATGTATTATAATTAATTGATAAACAATATATTGAGTACTAAAATTATGGACTTAATCCTTGTGGCGAAAATGGTGAGTTTCACACATTTTGATTGAGCGAACCGATATTCTGTACGTATATTTGACGGATAAAATATTTGAGGCATTATAAATATCTAAAGATAAGAACTTGATAATTAAAGAAGGCTTTTTGGTATCATGGTTTACTCTGAATAGTCCGATTTGTAAGGGATTTCGTCTTTTTTTAAACAAAAACATATACTTTTGCAACAGATAAACTGGCATCAAAATTGTTGGTAGATAGCGATTGAAAGTGATTTCTAAACTCTACATATTATCAAAAATAAAGTCATTTATTCTTAGGGCTTTAGTGCTTGTTTTAGTTAGCTTCTTAAGCGTGAGTTGCTTTGCTCAAGGCCAGTATATTCTATTTGTTGACGGAACAGTTAAAGAAGGAAAATCAAAATTAGTTGGTTCCACAGTTACTGTATATGAAGACGGAGATGCATCTGGTTCCATTGTAACTAATGCATCCGGTAAATTTGGCTTCGAATTAATGATGGATCATGAATATATCATCGAGTTTTCTAAGATGGGTTATGTGTCGAAAAAAATTAGTGTAAGCACAAAAGGCGTTCCTGAAGATGAGGCAGAATTCGGTTTCGAGTTTGGTGGCTGGCAGGTGGGTTTATTTAAAACTATGGAAGGTCTAGATGTATCTATTCTTGATAAACCCGTTGGTAAAATATTTTATGTAGAAGCTGATAACGGATTCGATTATGACGCTAAATACACGAAATCTATTCGTGAAGAACTTGCACAGCTTCAGTCCGACTTAGCTGATAAATTAGAAGCTCAGAAAATTGCCGAACAAAATTATAAACGGGCCATTGCTGCAGCTGATAAAGCTTTAGGAGTTTCAAATTACTTAGAGGCGATTGCTAATTATACTATAGCCTTGGAAGCGAAGGTGGGTGATAGTTATGCTGCTGGTAAATTGGCGGAGGCGGAATTAAAGACAAAAGAAGCAGATGCTGCACAAGCAGAAGAAGAGGCGAAACAAGTCGAGTTTGAAGATCTTATGGCACGAGCTGATGCCAAATTTAAGGCGAAGGATTATGATGTAGCAAAGGCTGGATATACGGCAGCGATTGGAGTAAAGCCAAACGAGAAACTACCTAAAGATCAAATAAAGAAAATTGACGATTTACTTGCCAAAGCGGCAGAAGAAAAAAAATTAGCTAAAGAGGCTGAAGTGAAGCGATTGGCAGATGAGCAAGCTGCTGAAGAATCCCGTTTAAAAGCAGAGGCTGAAGAGAAAAGGCTTGCAGAAGAGGCTGAAGTGAAGCGATTAGCTGATGAGCAAGCCGCAGAAGAGGAACGCTTAGCCAAAGAAGTAACAGACAAAGCAGAAGCTGATCGGATAGCAACTGAACAAAAAGCAGCACAAGCTGCTCAAGCAGAAGAGGAACGCTTAGCCAAAGAATTAGCAGACAAAGCAGAAGCTGACCGGATAGCAACTGAACAGAAAGCGGCACAAGCTGCTCAAGCAGAAGAGGAACGCTTAGCCAAAGAATCAGCAGATAAAGCAGAAGCCGACCGGATAGCAACTGAACAAAAAGCAGCACAAGCTGCTCTAGCAGAAGAGGAACGCTTAGCTAAAGAAGCTGCAGATAAAGCAGAAGCTGATAAACTAGCCAAAGAATTTGCAGACAAAGCAGAATCTGATCGGTTAGTAAATGAACAGAAAGAAGCACAAGCAACTCAAGCAGAAGAGGAACGATTAGCTAAAGAAGCTGCGGATAAAGCAGAAGCTGATAAACTAGCCAAAGAAGCAGCAGATAAAGCAGACGCTGATCGGTTAGCAAATGAACAGAAAGAAGCGCAAGAAGCTCTAGCAGAAGAGGAACGATTAGCTAAAGAAGCTGCAGATAAATCAGAAGCTGATAAACTAGCCAAAGCAGCAGCAGATAAAGCATCAGCTGATCGTTTAGTAAATGAACAGAAAGAAGCACAAGCAACTCAAGCAGAAGAGGAACGATTAGTCAAAGAAGCACAAGCAGTTCAAGCAGAAGAGGAACGATTAGCCAACGAAGCCGAAGATAAATCAGAAGCTGATCGGTTAGCAAATGAACAGAAAGAAGCACAATCAGCGCGAGCAGAAAAGGAGCGATTAGCTAAAGCAGCAGCAGATAATGCGGAAGCTAATAGATTAGCCAACGAAGCCGCAGACAAATCAGAAGCTGATCGGTTAGCGGTAATTAAAGCAGACCAAGAAGCCGCCCGCCTTAGATCAGCAGAGGCAGCTGAAGCTGCAGAAGCTGAACGTTTGGCGCGATTGGATAAAATTTCATCTGAGAAATACTCTTTATCAGAATATAGAGATGTTATTGACAAAGCAGATTTACACTACAATTTTAAAAAATATGAAGCGGCTCTTATTGAATATGAAAATGCGTTAGCAATGAGACCGGATCAAGATTACCCAAAAGAACGAATAAGTCTAATAAAAAAAATGATTGGGATTCAAGCTAACAGAGAAAGTTTAGCGAAAGAAAACCAAGAAAATAACCAAATACCAATTGAAGATTTTAAAAATGACATCGCTCAAAAATATCCAGAGGGTGTTACTGAGGAAGTTGAAACCTTAGGAAATAAAACGATTACCAAGCGATATGTTGTTAAGAACAATCGTGGAGATGAGTACAAAATGATTAAGCATAATTGGGGCGGTAAGTTTTTCTTTAAAAACGAACAACAGATAACAGAGCTTATTTGGAATAAAGAAACAGGACACTAAAACCCATACCCAATATTAAATCCTAAGCTAAATTTTATTGGACCAGAATAAGTTTGCGGAAGCGCCAAGTCAGCGGGATTGATAATTAGAATTTGAGTAGGGGAATATCGTTCGCTCCATTCGTTTTTTTTATATCCAATTCCAGTGAATACATCAATAGCAAAATTACCAAGAAAAGCTTGTGCTCCAATAAGTATGCTAGCGTTAAATTGTGTTGCCCGAATCCAAATATCATATACTTGAAAGTACTGCATATATATTTTAGCTGAAGAAAACGAAACGTGCGGAGAAATATAAAATCCTTGTGGAGCCATATATTCCGAAGTATTCAATTTATCACCAAATTGCGAGAAATAGTATTTATGATTTGTTTGAAGCCTATATCCCCTAACAATAAACTTTTGTTGTAATCCATTATTTAGGCTGTTTCCCGATTCTAATAATGAAAGAAATGGACTTTTTCCTAAATATGAAAATCCAATTTGAATTGACTGATTTTTACTAACAACACATTCCGTAATTAATCGGTATTCAGATGTTAATGGAATAACTCCTGCCAGAATTGATAAAGGATTTCCTTTTACTATCGTCCTAACTTTATGCGGAGTGTTGTCAATCTTCCAACTCTGCGAAAAACAAAAACTCGTTGATAGTAGTATTGCTGCTATGAAGAGTTTGGTTTTCAAAAAGAAAGTCTTGCTTCAGGTTTGGAAGATAACGATGCAAATTTTTTCTCCCTGTACTTGTAAATTCCAACAATACCAATCATGGCAGCATTGTCGGTACAGTATTCAAATTTCGGAATGAAAATAGTCCAATTATTTTCTACACCTAGTTTTTGTAATGTCTCTCGCAAACTAGAATTAGCAGAAACACCTCCCGCAATTGCAATTTCAGTTATACCAGTTTCTAACACAGCCTTATGAAGCTTATCCAACAATGTTGAGACTATAGTGTACTGAATTGAGGCACAGATGTCGTAAAGGTTTTCATCAATAAAATTTTTATTTTTTTTTATTTCATGCCGAATAAAATACAAGAAAGCCGTTTTTAAACCACTAAAACTGAAGTTTAGTTTATCAACCCTGCTTTTTGGAAATGAATACTTTAGTTTATTTCCTTTTGATGCGTATTTATCCACTAATGGACCGCCAGGATAAGGTAATCCAAGAATTTTAGCAACCTTGTCGAACGCTTCACCAGCGGCATCATCAAGTGTTGCGCCAATAACTTCCATTCGTAAGGGGGCATCAACCCTTACAATCTGCGTATGTCCACCAGAAACTGTCAGGCATAAAAATGGAAAATTAGGTTTACTATTTTCCGCATTGTTTCCATTAATTTGATGTGCTAAAATATGCGCTTGCATATGATTAACTTCAATTAATGGAATTCCTAACCCAGAAGAAAAACCTTTCGCAAAAGAGCCTCCTACAAGCAGCGACCCCAATAAACCAGGCCCTTTTGTGTAAGCAATAGCATCAACATCTTCCTTAGATACCCCGGCTTTTTTAAAAGCACGGTCAACAACAGGGATTATGTTTTGTTGATGAGCTCTAGAAGCTAATTCTGGAACAACACCACCAAATTCTTTATGTACCTTTTGGGTAGCAACAACATTCGACAAGACTTCATGGTTTTTTAGCACAGCAGCCGAGGTGTCATCGCACGATGATTCTATTGCCAATATCGTTATAGGTTCAGCCAATTGTTCTAAATTTGCTAACTTCAATTAAGTTAGTTTCAAAGGTATTAAAAAGTGGGTTAAAATAGCATTGTGGTTGGTTGGTGTAATCATCTTTCTGCTGTTGATATCCTATTTTGGGTTGAAATCACCTAAAATGCAAACCTATATAACAAAAAACTTAGCTGAAAAGCTATCCCAAGAATTAAACACCGAAGTTACTATAGAAGGTGTTGATATCAAATTCATTAAAACGATTGTTCTCGAAGGCGTTTTAATTAAAGATTTACATAAAGATACTTTGCTTTATGTTAACTATTTCTCATTAGATGTTTCTAACTATAATTTGGACAGCAACTACTTTAATATTTCCGAAGTTGAATTGAGGAACACAGCTTTCTATTTAAAGAAATACTTGGGTGAAGACGCATTGAATCTTCAATTCATAATTGACCATTTTGCTACAGAAGATACAGTGACAACGACTGCAAGGTGGCTTATAGATGGGGAGAATCTATCGTTAAATAATATCCATTTTAAGTATCATGATGAGAACAGCACAGACACAATCATTTCTGGAATTAATTTTAAAGATTTAGACTTAATTGTGAGCAATGGTTCTTTCCATAAAATGCATGTTATTGGAGATACACTTATTGGAAAAATTGAGAATCTAAATGTTACAGAAAAAAGCGGTTTCGAAGTAAATAAATTCACAGCAATGACCAGTATTAGCTCTATTCACGCTGCTATTGATGAATTACATTTGATAACAAATTCATCCGAAATTATTGGAGAATTAAATTTTAGCTACAACAAATACGAAGATTATTCTGACTTCATAAATGAAATTCAAATTGAATCTCATCTAGATTCTACAAAATTGAACCTTTCTGACATCGCGTATTTCGTTCCAGTCCTAAATGGAGCAGACCAAGAAGTTATAATCTCATCTGAATTTAAAGGCAGCGTAAACAGCTTTATTCTTTCAGATATAGATATAGCATTCGAAAAATACACTAAAATAAGCGGAGACATAGAAGTTGACGGATTACCAGATGTGCATAGCACGTTCATTTATTTTGATGATTTAAAGATAAAAACTCATTATTCAGACCTAGAAGAAGTACAAGTGCCACCCTATAATCAAGCTAAATATATTGAGTTGCCAAATGAGCTTAAAAAGCTCGGTATGGTTGATTTTACTGGAGATTATAAAGGACTGATTTCTGAATTCGAGTTGAATGGTAAGTTTAATACTCTGCTAGGAACAGTAGACACAAAAATACAGTACACTGAGAGTGACGAAAAGGGGCTTAACCATTACAATGGTAGAGTTTATGCGATTGATTTTGATGTGGGCAAGTTGATAGAAAGTTCTGACATTGGTTCCGTAACTTTCGACTTTGATATTTATGGATCAGGTTTTAAGCCGGAGGACATACAGGCCAATTTACTTGGTGAAGTAAAATCTATTGAATTGTTAAATTATGTCTACTCAGATATTGAATTAGAGGGAGAGATCTCTAATAGAAGATTTAATGGATATACAGTCGTTGATGATGAAAATGCTTTTTTAAGGTTCGATGGTGTCGTAGATTTTGAGACTAAAATTCCTAAGTTTCAATTCGTAGCAAATGTTCAAAGTGCCAACTTAAGTGAGCTTAACATTGCATCCGATTCTTGTAATTGTAATATTTCTACTTTTATTACAGCCGACTTTAAAGGAATTTCTATAGACGATATTGAGGGATATATTGGAGTATACAAAACCGACTATCACCAAAAAGATAAACAGTTGGTGATTGCCGATTTGGAGCTATTTGCATCTCGTGATAGCGTTTCTAGAACACTAAAATTAGTTTCCGACATGGTTAATGGCGAAATTGTTGGGACTTTTAAAATGGCTGACATAACTCAATCTATTAGCCATATGGTATATCAATCATTACCAACGCTTTTTAATGAAAAAGTTAAATCTCCCGATTCAGTCTATTTTAGTTACGAATTTGAGGTAGCGAAGACTCAGGGAGCAACTGATATATTTCTTCCATCGCTTGATATCATTGAACCACTAAATATTTCAGGAAATCTTGACTCACGAGACAGTAGTTTTGTTCTTACAGTGATGAGTAATCAGTTACAGTATTCAAATGCTGTAATTAATAATTTCAGTACAGAAGCATTAAGCGATCGTGGAGTTCTTAAAGCGAATATTACTTCCGATAAAATATTGGTTGGTGATAGTTTAGTTTTCTTAAACTATGAGTTTTTCACCAAAGGTGTTGATGATCTTTTTCTGTTTGAAACATCTTTTGATAATCAAGACTCTGCTCTAAACTATGCTAGTATAGATGGAATGTTGTTGCTTGAGAGTTCTAGTAAATTTAACTTTGGTCTAACTAATTCAGATGTCTCGATTGATGGATTACACTGGAAATTAAAAGAGAATAATTCAATCGACATTGACTCTACAAGTATTACTGTAAATAATTTTCAGTTACAAAACGCTTCGCAGCTGATAATTATAGAAGGTAAGATCACCGAAAATCCTGATGATAAAATATTGCTGTTGGCTGACAACGTTAAGCTAGAAACGTTTGACAAATTTTATAATGGGACTGGGCTTTCGCTGTTTGGTATAGCAAATGGCAATGCAGTATTTTCAGATCCCTACAATGAGCTTATTTTTTCTGCTGAGATAAATCTTAAAGAATTGGTAGTAAACGGAGATTCACTTGTAACAGGAAACATAAATGCACGATGGATTGCTGAAGAACGAGCAATCAAAACAAGTGGCGATTTTGGAAAAGAGTTCGCTTTCAAAGGAAGCTACAATCCTAAATCGAAAACCGAAAACTTAGATATCACCTTAACTATGGAAAAACTAGGGTTAAAAAAGTTTGAGCCATTTGTAAAGGGTATACTATCAGATATTAAAGGAGATTTGTCTGGGGCATTAAATGTTAAAGGAACTTTATCTGAGCCAAAAGTTCAGGGGACATTAAATCTGATTGATGCTGGAATAAATGTCGATTACCTTAATACTTATTACACACTCAGGAATGAATCCATTACAATCGAGGAAGATTGGTTCGGTTTTGATATTATTACAATTGAAGATCGACATGGCAGTATAGCAAAAGCAACGGGTACAATTGTTCATGAAGGTTTCAAAAATCTGAACTTCGATATTGCCGTTTTTCCCAAGTTCTTTGAGGCATTGCATACAACAGCAGAAGACAATCCTATTTATTATGGAGACGCATATATAAGTGGGGTTGTAAATATTAGTGGATTTGCAGAAACCATGAAAATGGATATTAATGTAAGTACTGAAAAAGGGACAGATTTATATATTCCACTTGATGGTTCTAAAGAATATTCAGAAATAGATTATATCAAGTTTATCATAAAAGATTCAACATTGCTTTCAGAAAAGGAAGAATATAAAGTTGATTTAGATGGAATGGAAATGACTTTTGATTTAGAGGTATCGCCTGAGGCTAAAATGCAAATTATATTTGATGAGGATGTTGGAGACATTATAAAAACACAAGGGCAAGGACAAATCAAAATGGAAATCAGCCCTTCGGGAGATTTTAATATTTATGGCAATTACGAAATTACTGATGGTGATTATCTTTTTACATTAGAGAATATAATTAACAAGAAATTTTTGGTGGCACCTGGTAGCACAATTTCTTTTGATGGAGACCCACTAGAAGCGGTACTCGATGTTACCGCTATATATAAATTAAAGGCATCACTTAAAGATCTAGGAGACGCCAGTCTAGATACTACTGGTAAACGCGTTGCTGTTGACTGTCATCTGATAATGAAAGAGAGTTTGAGTAGTCCGGAAATAGGCTTTGACATCGATTTACCAACTTCAACTGAAAAAACTAATTCTGATTTTAAAACGGCTATCAACAGTAATAGTTCAATGAACAAACAAATCTTTAGTTTATTGATTATCGGTCGATTTTTACCTTTAACTGAAAGACGTGGATTTAATGCTGGAGGAGCAGGGAGTTCAGCTTCTACTGAACTGCTGTCAAGCCAATTAAGTAACTGGCTCTCTCAAATTAGTGACGATTTTGATGTTGGGGTGAATTACCGAGCCGGCAATGAGGTGGCTGCAAGTGAGGTTGAAGTGGCTCTCTCAACCCAATTATTTAATGATAGAGTAACAGTAGAGACTAATGTTGGGGTAACGGGAGATAATGGTTCTTCTTCCAACTCATCAGGAATCGCGGGAGATTTTGATTTAGAGTATAAGATAAGTAAAGACGGTAAGATGAGGGCAAGGGTTTACAGTGAATCGAATGATTACAATGATGTAACTACAAATAACATTAAGTATACGCAGGGTATTGGTTTATTTTATACCGTCGAATTTGGCTCATTTGGCAAGTTTTTTAGAAATGTGTTTCGTAAACAAAAAGAATAATTTCATTATCTTGGGGTTGGCTCGGCTTTCTTTTACCCCGAAGAACCAGTATAGATAAGCTCACAAACTGGTTTCGATTAATATTTTCTTCTAAAACAAGAGATCACTTCATTACGAATATGGAACGACTGAAGTAACCTTAACTTTATTATTGAGACTGCATCATTTTAATCAAAAAAATAAAACTCACAGTAACGAAAACCGCATTTGATTTCTATTATTACTAATAATTAGCAGTGTAACTTTTGTTAGTTGCTCAAATTATTTTAACTTGTCAAGGTGTTAGATTGATGTGTGTTGTCACATTGGCGATAAATAATATATTTATCAGTAATATGATAATGGTTCTCCACATTAGGATTAACTACTTGAAAAGCATTGTTTGAATCGATGTAAAGCAGAACTATATTAATTTGGGTCAAAAGGGACACGAGTTATCAAAAAACGTAATTATGATTTTTAAACACACTAGACTAATAACTCTGTTAATTATTATGAGTTCAACTATGGTGTGTGCTCAAAATATTTATGATAGTAAGTTTCAATGGAAGATGCCTGGTGGTAAATACATCAATCCGGTGTCCTTTTTTTCTATGCATGGATACGTAAACGCTGTATTCGCGGGTCCTTCACCCCAGTGGACTGCTTCAAATTTTAATGGGTTAGGAATGCCTGGTCAAGTGTTAGTGCCAAATACAAATAACTCATCATTTCAAAATGATGAAGCGTTATGGATAAGTTCAGAACTAACTGCAAATACTTCTATATTAATGGAGCTTCATTTAGTGGCGTCACCTTCGGGAACAGGTATGGCAGGCCCAGGCGGCTTGACAATTGTTCTGACAGAAGCAAATGCAAATTGGAAAATTTATAAGAACTATGCCAATATTTCTGTAGGAACGTTTTGGAGTCCTTTTGGGATTCATAATCAAGATTGGCTTGGCGCTCAAAACTTATTCTCTCTTATGCCTCTAGCATCTGGAGCTTACCCAACTCATTATAATGAAAAAGGTATAAGGTTAGACGGTTTATTATCACATGGAGAGAATTGGGGACTTAACTACGTTATGTCATTAGGTAATGGATATGACGCTTGGGACATTAGTGGATATAAATCGTGGGATATGAATGAAAATAAAACATTTAATTCAAGAGTTAGTGTTTTTCCAGGTTTTGGAGAAAATTTGAATATTGGTTTTAGTTATGCAAATGGGTTG
>Ga0209406_1002843_pt1 | contig 11359 bp, 10 predicted proteins | sample COGITO_mtgs_1204_FD_184808 | JGI IMG/M metagenome (GOLD analysis project Ga0209406, IMG submission 184808) | Pelagic marine microbial communities from North Sea - COGITO_mtgs_120426 (SPAdes) (version 2) | ecosystem: Environmental > Aquatic > Marine > Epipelagic ...
CCGCTATATTGGCAGGATAGACTTGGGTGCGATCTGTTGAAAGCGCTTCGAGACGCTGTTGTGCCACTTGATGCCGCGCCTGCATCAATTCGGTTTCTTCCTGTAACGCAGCTAGACGCAGCTGGTTCTCATAGAGCTTGGCCTGTAATTCGCCGACCTCGGATTTCGCGCGCCATCCTTCTCCAAACAATGCGCCAAAAGCTGCGCCTACGATTACGCCAGGAGGGCCGCCAGCGAGTCCACCGAGAACTGCTCCACTGACTAATCCGGTAGTTTCTTGCCGGGATGGGGGATTTTGATAGGGAGCACGCTGCGAGTCTGCGACTGCCGTGGCAGAAGCGATGCTGAATACGAGGGCGATAGAGATTTGCTTAATCATTTCAATAATCCTGTCTTAGATGGAACAAATAATGGGTTTTTGACGTCTAATGTTCTGTGTTCATGGTTTTGGAACGTCTAGAAGGCCTTAGCCAACTTCGCGTCAGTGAGGCTATTAAACAAAAGACTTATTGCCTCGAGAGGCGCGGAAAAAGGCTATGTGGTGATTAAATATGGCAGAATCATGGCAATCGCTGCAGAGTGAGATTTGTAGCTGCGTTTACTACAGCAATTCCGGTATAGTCGCCCCAAATCCTTTGCCAACAACGACTTACAGCGCGGGTGCCAGAGTCGAGAGAGCGAGATCTAATAATTGAGAGATAGAGAAACTAATGAGTAGACGCATAGCCATAGTCGAGGACGAAGCTGCAATTCGCGAGAACTATGCTGACGTGCTGCGCAAGCAGGGCTACGAAGTGCAAACCTTTGCCAATCGAAAGGACGCGATGGCGGCATTCGATATTCGTCTTCCGAACCTGGCAATAATCGATATTGGCCTGGAAAATGAGATAGATGGCGGATTTACCCTCTGCCAGGCATTGCGCTCACTTTCAGACACGCTACCGATTATTTTTCTGACGGCACGGGATAACGATTTTGATACGGTAAGTGGCCTGCGTATGGGTGCAGACGATTATCTAACTAAAGATATTAGTCTGCCTCACCTCACCGCACGCATAGCAGCACTGTTTCGCCGACTAGATGTAATCGATCAACCCCCGACACCGGAAAGCCTGCTGCATCGAGGCAAGCTTACTCTGGATATAGGGCGTCTTACTATCCAGTGGGACGGCCAGCCAGTGGCACTGACAGTAACCGAATTCTGGATGGTGCACGCTCTGGCAAAATATCCCGGCCATGTTAAGAGTCGCCAGGTCCTTATGCAGGAATCGAAAATCTTTGTCGACGGCAGCACGATAACGTCACACGTCAAAAGAATTCGCAAAAAATTTATTCAGATAGATGAAGAATTTGACTGCATAGAGACTGTCTATGGAATGGGCTATCGCTGGAATATTACACCGGAAACAGCCAATTAAATTTCTATGAGCCTTTCATTCAGAAATCCTTTTGGGATTCGATTCAAGTTGGTATTTCTCTCCAGTTTTCTGCTGGTAATACCCTGGCTCGGCTATCAATATATTTTGGAAATGGAACAAGTCTTGCGGCGTGGGCAAGAACAAACCGTTCTCGGTACTGCACAGGCCTTGGCGACAGCCCTGAATGAGAGGCCGGAGCTTTTCAACGAAGGCAGTTATACACCTGCCAGGCGTAGCGAAGATCTTTACGTCTATCCAATATTTTCTGCACTCTCTCTAGATGATGATTCCCTGGTCGATTGGGGTGAATATCAGCAGTACGAAGTTATGTTCGGCGAAAAAGATCAAACGCGAACAGAGCTAAATCCATCACGGTACTATGGGGCAGATGAGACGCTTAGCTTTCGGAATATGGTAGGCGAGCACAATGGATCGTTGTATGCCTATTTTAAAGTAATAGACGATGAGATTGTCTATAGAAGTCGTGATGCGCTCAGCGTACACCGCAGTGATTTCCTGGAAATCACAATGTTGTCGAAAGAAGGGAACGCTATAAATCGCTACGTCGTTGCCCCTCATGAACCCGAGTATCTCTATCCATTTCAGGTGCAAGATGGGTATAGCAACCCCATCCACGAAGATAGAATCAGCGGCCAGTGGTATGAGTCCAACGAAGGCTATGAAATCGAGCTGCAGATTCCAATGGACATGTTGGGCGATAGGCTGGGCTTTGCGATCTTCGATGTCGATGATGCGCAGAAGCGTTATGTGGAAACGGTCGTGTCAACCTATAGGGTCGCCGATGCCGAGCGTCTTGGTTCTCTGCGATTACCAACACCAGAGATCGATAGGATCGTAGCCGGTATGGGCCACAATAATTCCCGTATCCAGGTTGTCGATAGAAGCGGTCGGGTGCTGCTCTCGGTTGGAGATATTCAATCTGCGACCGGCGTGTTATTGACCGCAGACCCCGATGAGGTGCCTAGCAACAAATATTGGCTATATGTACAGAATAAGATACTGAACCCCTTGTACTATCAGTTTCTAACGAAGCCCAGCAACGACTTTATCGATGATCTTTACTCCGATGTGAGTCGCGAGGGTGCCCATATTAACTCTGCATTGGAAGGAGAGGCAGCAACCCAGTTTCGAACTCTCGCCGATTCCGAGACACGGCTATTAGAGGCAGCACATCCGATTCTTGCCAACGGCGATATCATGGGTGCGGTTGTGGTCGATCAGAATATGAATGGCTTAAGAACATTTAGAAATCAAGCGATGGAGACTCTGTTCAATACCATGCTTGGTGTGATGCTAATTGTAACGCTGGGCTTATTTTTCTCGGCCTCGAGAATCTCTTCACGCATACGCGGGTTACGCAATCAGGCGGAGGACATAATTGACGATACGGGGCGTGTAAGAAATACGATCGTTGCCACACGCAGTTCGGATGAGATTGGTGATCTGTCGCGTAGCTTCTCCAACATCGTCGAACGGCTGACGCAATATACAAACTATCTTGAGAACATGTCCTCCCGTCTGTCTCATGAACTGCGTACGCCAGTGACAGTTGTACGTTCATCTCTCGAGAACCTTGGGCTAACAGCTTCGAATCATGAGTCTGCCGTCTACATAGAGCGCGCAGAAGAAGGCATTAAGCGCCTGAATCTCATTCTCACGAACATGAGCGAGGCTACGCGGCTAGAACAGATGCTGCAGACCTCAGAAAAAGAGAAGATCGATCTAGTCAGAGTATTGCCTGGATGTGTAGAGGGATACAAGCTTGCCTATCCAGAATCCAAGTTCGAGATCGATATCAGTGAGCAGCCCATCTATATAAACGGCGTGCCAGAATACATAGCACAATTGTTAGATAAATTGATTGCGAACGCGGTCGAATTTTCTTACCCGGAGCAGCCGGTGACAATTTTCTGTCGCTCATTGCGCGATCATGCCATCATCAAAGTGTCGAATGCCGGCCCCTATCTACCAGAAAAAATGAAAGACAGACTTTTCGAATCTATGATTTCAGTTCGACCTCAGGTGAAGCAAGATCAGCCGCATCTAGGTATGGGATTGCATATTGCGCGGCTTATCACAGAGTTTCATGGCGGAAAGATTGGTGCAGAGAATCGCCAGGATAGAGAGGGAGTGGTTATTACAGTGGTAGTTCCTCTGTTCTATCGTTAGCAATGTGACTAGGCTCTAGTCGCCAGTGTAATACTTTGGAGAATTTTCCTTAACGACCGGCGAATCGGTTGACCAGGCATGGCAGGTATTCAGTACCAATGGCCGCTTGTCACTACTACTAACATCGGAGTCTGCCTGATTCTTTCTGTGTCTTAGCAGTGGCCAGATAGTTTGCATCGCCACGGTAGCCATGGGAAACAGTAGCTCAGTTAGATGCGTGCAGCCGTGTACTCCACCCACCTTCATTCGAATCGCCTTGCGCCAGCCTGCGCCCATCTGAATGCCAATCACAGACTTATAGGCAGACGTAATACTAGGGCACATCTGGAATGGGCTGTGTTCAGTCACCGCCACCACATCTTGAATTACAAAATTATCATCGATGGTCACCCGTAGTAGCATCTCGTGTAGCGGCTCGCCTATGGGAACTTCCCCTCTCCAGTTATTGCTGAACTGATAGGTCTTCTTGTCTGTCATATGGGCTTCGATGTCCCATAGTCCATCTTCTCGCTCATAGCCTCGATAGTCGATGGCGCGCGTGTGGACATGTTTACGAGGAGTAGCTTCGGCCAATGGCATAACAGTACCTTATTTTTCTGGTGGGCTTTGATCGCCGCAATATAATCTTTTAATGATCGTGATGACTCGAAAGCGAAGTATAACGTATGAGGGATTTTTTGTGTGCTCTGTCCTGACATATGGGGCATAATGCCAAAGCAGATTAAGAGGAGATACCCAATGACTACAGCTAGTGCACGCCACATCCTTGTTCAGACTGAAGACGAATGTAACGCATTGAAAGAGAGAATAAATGCGGGTGAAGATTTCGCGGATATTGCGAAAGAGCACTCCACTTGCCCCTCGAAGGCACAAGGTGGTGATCTGGGTCAGTTTGGTCCTGGCATGATGGTGAAAGAATTTGATGAAGTTGTATTCAGTGCCGGTGTAAACACTCTGCAGGGGCCAGTGAAAACGCAATTTGGCTACCACCTGCTGGAAGTAACTAGTCGTGAAGACTAGCCAGTAACGCTGCTAATCCACAACCAAGCTAAAAATAGAAGCCACTCTCTATGCAGCTGCGTTTTCAACTTTAATTTATTGAAGACAATGCTGCCCTGCCAATGAGCGAAGAACCAAAAACTTTCGGTGACGATGACGTGGAGGTAATCTCCAGGAATCTCGCTCATGACGGCTTTCTGAGTATCGAACACATTCAGCTGCGTCACCGTCTCTTTTCAGGCGAATGGAGTGAAGTCTTCAAGCGAGAGTTACAGCTAAAAGACCCCGCCGTCGGTGTGCTGCTATTCGATCCAGCCCTGGACAGAATTCTATTCGTACGACAATTCCGCATCGGCATGCTCGGCGAGCAGGGCAGTTCATGGCCACTCGAAATTGTAGCTGGCATGGTCGATCATGGTGAGCCGCCGGAGCAGGTTGCCCTGCGCGAATCGAAAGAGGAATCGAACTGTGTTCCCACCGAACTCATAAGTATTTGCGAATATTACAATAGCCCGGGCGGCAGCAATGAGAAGATCACCCTTTTCTGCGGGCGTATCGACAGCAGCAATGCCGGTGGTGTCTTTGGCTTGATGGACGAGCATGAAGACATTGAGGTGCAGCTACTAAGCTACGACGATGCCATGGCTATGCTAGAGGATGGCCAGATTGATAATGCCATGAGCATCATCGCGCTGCAGTGGCTGCGGCTGCACCATCAGGAGCTGTTGGATCGCTGGATTTAGGGCATAATCTCCTATAATTCAGATAGATAGCCCTCTCACAAACGCTATTTAAACATTTGTTGAGCACTTCGGGGCCTTTGCGGGGTCAATTGACTCGCAAAAAGGTCCTAAAACGTTACAATTGGACTTCATTAGGTCTTTGGTCAAGCCGAAGAGCTACTGACCGAGATTAGTTTAAGCTTTATCAAAATTCAATTAGACAAATAGAAAGAGCGGAGATTTGCCCATCGCAGATCTAATTTAGGCTCTGAGATGAAATGGCAAAGAGTAGTTACAGCGTAGACCTAATAAAGCAGATGGCCGAATGTGATGCCAACTATATTCGACTGCTTAAATTGGTGCCACACTTACAGGCTTATCGTGATAGATCGTTTGCGGAGATAGCGCTGCTCGAGAATACCGAGCGTGATAAAGACGCCATAGATGAGATAGAGAATAGCAGCGAGCCTGAAAAATTATTGGAAGGTCTGATCGTTGAATTCTGTATTGCCGACGAGACCAGCTTCGGTGAAAAAGTAACCGTAGAAATTGAAATCGTCGAGGCATTTAAGTACACCACAACCTTAGAAATTCGGCAGAAGCCAGTTCTAAAGAAATGGATGACGAACCCTTCGATGTTGGTTCGTGTTTATCATGATGCGAGTACAGCCGAAGTAGTGTCCTACCAAGGGCACAATAATCTTCAGCCCAGATATCCACAGCCGAATGCACAGATGTACCATTCGGATGAAAAAATGCAGGTGAATATGTTTCTCGGTGAGTGGTTGACCCATAGCCTTAAAGTGGGAAGAAGTACCGAATTGCTAGGCATCACTTAAAACAAATAATAATTGTCAATGGCAGTCATGACCTCATTGATTACACAGAACCCAATTAAGATTACTCAGATTACTGATACTCATCTCTATGGTAAGTCCTCCGGCACCTTATTGGAGATGAATACCAATGAGACGTTGAATCATGTAATTGAATTGGTAAAGCAAAACGAGAATGAGATTGATCTCGTGCTTGCCACAGGCGACATTACACAAGATGCATCAGACAAAGCCTATCAGAATTTTCTCGATATCGTCGCCACATTAAATACCCCTTTCCGTTGGATTCCGGGTAATCATGATAACGCGACTGTCATGGGAAGAATTGCTGAGGGCACCGAGGCTAGCGAGAAGACTGTTCAGTTAAACAATTGGCTTATTATCTTGCTTGACTCTAGCATCTTGGGACAGGTACATGGAAAGCTAGATAAGACAGAGATAAAGTTTCTTACAAGCGTGTTACGTGCTGTAGAAAAAGACGACAGCGTTGATCATTGTCTTGTGAGTATGCACCACAATCCAGTGCCTGGAACTTCAGCATGGATGAGAGATATCGGTCTTGAGAATGGGCAAGAATTTTTCGAAACCATAAAGATGTCTTCGAAAGTCAGGTCTGTAGTCTATGGTCACATCCATCAAGAACTCGATTTTGAACACGAAGGCGTGCGATGCTTTTGCACACCTTCAACCTGTATACAATTTAAACCGAAAGTCACCAGCTTCTCATTAGATAGAGTGAACCCCGGCTATAGATCCTTGCAGTTATATGCAGACGGGAGTATAGATTCAGAAGTTAGTAGAGTATCGGGTGAGATATTCGAAGCTGATTACAATAGCCCCGGCTACTGACATTCGATAGAGAGTTAGTAAACTTTGCCTGTTAAACCATATGTCCTCTATCTTCATGGATTTTTGAGTTCCCCCCAGTCGATTAAGGCTCAGCAGACCTTGGCCTATTGTCTTGAGCTTGGCTTAGGAGAAAGAATCGCGATTCCCCAGATGAGCGATGGGCCCGCCCGGACAATAGCGCAACTAAAGGCTCTGGTAGAGGAGCTAAGGCCCGATAATCTGGTGTTGATGGGCAGTTCACTAGGCGGATACTACGCCACTTATCTATCGGAGTTCTATCAAGCTCCGGCGGTGCTGATTAATCCTGCCGTGCGGCCCTACGAGTTATGGGAGTCTCACCTGGGTGAAAAGCACAATTACTACTCAGGCGAGGTGCATGTTGTGACTAGAGAGCACATCGATGAGCTAAGACAGTTCGATGTGGCTAGCCTCTCAAATCCGTCGAATTTTCAAGTCTTCCTGCAGACCGGAGACGAAACACTGGACTATAGACAGGCGATTGAAAAGTTTCCTGACGATCAGTGTGTAGTGCGAGAGAATGGCAGCCATAGCTATGACAATTTCGATCAGGATTTGCCTGCGATGTTTGACTTTTTCCTATCAAGAATTAGCGAAAATCAGCGATAAAACACTATTGGATCGCCGAAAAATAAGACGCTTCCCAATACCTCTTCTGGTTTCCATAGAAGCACAAATGTAGTGAGAAAAAATTAATGAGTAACACCTACAACGCTGATGCCATCGAAGTACTTACCGGCCTGGATCCGGTGAGAAAAAGGCCCGGCATGTACACCGATACAACCCGTCCGAATCATCTCGTTCAAGAGGTGATCGATAACAGCGTAGATGAAGCCCTGGCAGGCCACGCGAACCACCTTTCGCTACAGTTGAACAAAGACGGTTCGGTCGAGGTTAGCGACGATGGTCGAGGTATGCCAGTCGACAAGCACAAGGGCGAGAAAGTCAGTGGTGTCGAACTCATTCTTACCCGTCTTCACGCCGGTGGCAAATTCTCTAATAAGAACTACCAATACTCTGGGGGATTACACGGAGTTGGGGTCTCGGTTGTAAACGCTCTGTCCAAACATCTGGAAGTGATAGTCAGGCGAGACGGCAAAGTCTATTCGATGTCATTCAAGAGTGGCGAGAAAGCTACAGAGTTGAAGGTCATCGATACTGTTGGCAAGCGAAACACAGGCACTACAGTCAAGTTTATGCCCGATGAAAAGTATTTTGACTCGGCCAAGATTTCGATCATTCGTCTCAAACACGTACTTCGGGCCAAGGCAGTTCTCTGCTCGGGTCTGCGCGTTAGCTTTGTCGATAACACGGTAAGCGAGGAGAAGTCGCAGAGCGAAGAATGGTGTTTCGAGGACGGCTTGATCGATTACCTAACTCAGGCCACGGAAGACTATGAGACTCTGCCTAAGGAACCTTTCTTTGGCTCTGTGCAGGGCAACGACGAGGCCGTAGATTGGGCGATTCAATGGCTACCCGAAGGCGGAGAGATAACAGGCGAGAGCTATGTAAACCTGATTCCTACACCGCTAGGCGGAACCCATGTCACCGGTCTACGCACGGGCCTGCTCGATTCACTGCGAGAATTCTGTGAGTTTCGAAATCTGCTACCCCGCGGACTAAAGCTCACCTCGGACGACGTCTGGGATAAATGCTGCTACGTGCTTTCTTCGAAGTTACTGGACCCGCAGTTCTCGGGTCAAACCAAAGAACGACTGTCCTCACGACAATGTGCCGTGTTTGTTGCCGGCGTAGTCAAAGATTCATTCAGCCTCTGGTTGAACCAGCATACCGACGAGGCGGAGGCTATTGCCGAGCTCTGTATCAGTAACGCGCAGGTAAGACTCAAGGCTAGTAAACAGGTCGCCCGCAAGAAGATTACGTCTGGCCCGGCCCTGCCTGGAAAACTGGCCGACTGCTCAACGCAAGATGTTATGTCGGGCGAGCTGTTCCTGGTAGAGGGAGACTCCGCAGGGGGTTCCGCGAAGCAGGCGAGAGATCGCGAGTTTCAGGCGATACTTCCGCTGCGAGGCAAAATTCTCAATACTTGGGAAGTGGACTCCAACGAGATTCTGGCTTCGCAGACCGTGCACGATGTGGCCGTCGCACTGGGTGTAGACCCCGGGACAGCCGATATCGAGGGCCTGCGCTATGGCAAGATCTGTATACTCGCCGACGCAGATTCCGATGGACTGCACATCGCCACGCTGCTATGTGCTCTATTCGTTAAACACTTCAGACCACTGGTTGAGGGCGGTTTTATCTATGTTGCCATGCCGCCTCTGTTTCGTATCGACGTAGGCAAGGAAGTCTTCTACGCACTGGACGAAGATGAGAAGAATGGCATCCTAGATCGAATCGCGGCGGAGAAAAAAACCGCCAAGGTGAATGTGCAGCGCTTCAAGGGGCTGGGTGAGATGAATCCCTTGCAACTGCGCGAGACAACAATGGCGACAGACACGCGTCGCCTGGTTCAGCTGACGCTGGAAGAAGATCCAACGGCAAAGAAAAAAACAAGTACATTTCAGATGATGGACTTGTTGCTCGCCAAGGGTCGATCAGCAGACAGAAAAGCCTGGCTGGAAGATAGCGGCAGCCACGCGGACTTTGCCGAATAATAAATTAAGCAAAGTAGTTGCGCCTAAACAAATTTACCGAAGATTAGTAAACCGAGAAGTCAATGAACGAAGAAATCACAATTAGTGAAGGCGGTATCGAACAGATTGCGTTAAAAACCTATACGCAGCAGGCCTATCTAAATTACTCAATGTACGTTATCAACGATCGTGCGTTGCCGAACATAGGCGACGGTCTAAAGCCCGTACAGCGTCGCATCATCTATGCGATGTCCGAATTGGGACTAAAGGCCAGTGCCAAGTTCAAGAAATCAGCTCGAACCATCGGTGATGTTATTGGTAAGTTTCATCCCCATGGCGACTCTGCATGCTACGAAGCTATGGTGTTGATGGCGCAGTCGTTTACCTATCGCTATCCACTAGTAGATGGCCAGGGCAATTGGGGCTCGCAGGATGACCCGAAGTCCTTCGCAGCCATGCGTTATACCGAATCGAGACTGCAAGGCTATGCCGATGTGCTGCTGGGCGAGCTGGGTCAGGGCACGGTGGAATGGAAAGCCAACTTCGACGGCACCCTGGAAGAACCAGAGGTATTACCTGCGCGACTACCCAATGTTCTGCTTAACGGTGGAAGTGGCATCGCCGTCGGTATGGCCACCGATATCCCTCCTCATAATCTGAGGGAAGTGGCAGCCGCCTGTATTTATCTTTTGGACAAGCCCAAGGCGACGGTCAAAGATATTTGTAAATTTATTAAAGGGCCTGACTATCCGACAGAGGCAGAGGTGATCACGCCCAAGAGTGAGATCGAAGAGCTATACAATACTGGCCGTGGCTCACTGAAGGCGCGTGCAACCTACGTCAAAGAGAACGGCGAGATTCTAATAAACGCATTGCCCTATCAAGTTTCCGGCGCCAAGGTGCTCGAGCAGATTGCCGCACAGATGCAGAAGAAGAAGCTGCCAATGGTGGTAGACCTGCGTGACGAATCGGATCATGAGAATCCGACCCGCATTATCATAGTACCGAAATCGAATCGCGTTGACATCGACGCCATCATGTCGCATCTGTACTCAACCACAGATCTTGAGAAAAACTACCGCGCCAATTTCAATATGATTGGCATCGATAAGCGGCCACAAGTAAAAGATATTGCCAGTCTGCTCAAGGAGTGGTTGCAGTTCCGTACCGAAACTGTACGAAGACGTCTGCAGTTTCGCCTCGACAAGATCATCGATCGCATGCATATCCTGGATGGCTTGCTGATTGCATTTCTTAATATCGATGAAGTTATCAAGATCATTCGCAAGGAAGACAAGCCAAAGCCTGCGCTGATCAAGAAGTTCAAGATCTCCGATCGACAGGCAGAAGCTATTCTCGAATTGAAGTTGCGTCAACTTGCAAAGCTTGAAGAGATAAAAATAACGACGGAGCAGAAAGAATTAGCGGTGGAAAGAAAGACCCTGGAACAATTGCTTTCCTCGGCCGCACGACTAAAGACTTTTATCAAGGGCGAAATCAAAGCGGACGCAGAGAAGTTTGGCGATGCCAGACGCACGCCGATAGTTCAGAGAGAAGAGGCGAAGGCATTCAGCCAAACCGAGTTAATCTCTACCGAGCCGGTGACAATCGTATTATCCGAACGCGGCTGGATGCGTGCGGCGAAGGGCCACGAAGTCGATCCGGCTTCCTTGCAATACAAGTCCGGAGACGCTTTTAAGATTGCGGCTAGGGGCAAGAGCAACCAGTTA
>Ga0209406_1002844_pt1 | contig 11355 bp, 13 predicted proteins | sample COGITO_mtgs_1204_FD_184808 | JGI IMG/M metagenome (GOLD analysis project Ga0209406, IMG submission 184808) | Pelagic marine microbial communities from North Sea - COGITO_mtgs_120426 (SPAdes) (version 2) | ecosystem: Environmental > Aquatic > Marine > Epipelagic ...
AAAATAATGACGATAGTACGCTTTTTGAGTTGTAGCATCATAGATTATGAACGGAAATTGAGAAACACCACCATTAATCAACGGTGATACTGCAGGCTTAGATGAGCCATCGTTTGAATTAAAAGTGTAGCTAATGCCATCCGGATCGTTCTGCCAATTACTAATCTCAAAATCGAAGTAAACGCTATCCTGTCCAGGAGCTAAACATACGGTCGTATTTCCGGGAGTAGAAAGTCCTAGCGTTTGGGTTGATCCAAAATAAAGATTGATTGTTGTGTCTATTGAACATCCTGTTGATGTAGATAGTTGAACTGTAGTAGTGTAAAGCCCGGCAGTATTATACTGGTGAGTTATTAAATTAGTTGATGAGTATGTGCCGGTTTGTACTGCACCACCATCTCCCCAGTCGATAGAATAATTTGTGAAATTGGATAACCCTGCCAAAGGTGACAGTAAGAATGTTGCATTCGCACCACCTGAACAAATAGAATAAGTCGTTATTCCATTAAATGAAGTCGCTAAAATAGGAGAAGGTCCAGTTGTTGTTACCTCACTCACTGCGAAATTTACAGATGCGCCAGAAAAGTTGAATCCGGTAATTGTGATATTCTGAGTATTGCTACTTGTACAACCTGACGAGTTAGTATATGTATATGTGACAGTATGGCTTCCAACAGGTAATTGACTTGGGTCAATTTGTCCTGAAGAGTTAACAGCATTCGGAAATCCCGCGACGGTGTAGACTCCTCCGCTTGGTGAGCCTCCTGATAATGAAGTAACGGCGGAACATTTCTGAAATGACGTTGTGCCTAAACTTAAAGTAACAGTCGAAGCCGTATAGACTGTAAGCGTTTGAGTAGAAGAACATGTAAATGTAATCGTGGTACTTGGTACTGTAAATGTCTCGGTTAAAGTCAGCGTAACTATTGATCCGTTAGAAAGTCCCTGAGGATCAAATGTTACATTACTCCCAGAAGTCACTACGGCTCCTGCACTACTAGTTAATGTCTGATTCGCACCCAAGGAATTAGTTAACGTCTGAATCCCATCATTTTCACAAACGGATGCGGGTAAACTTAGACTTGTAATATTGGGATTAGGGGCGATTGCAACGTTTACTGTTGCTATAGAAGCATTTGTAGAATCGGTATTATAGGCAAGATTAATGGCATAATAATCTAATCCTGTGGAAGTAGGAGTGAAAGTCGGTTGAGTTACCGCGGAGTTGCTAATAGAAAGGGTCCCTGCACCGCTCAGTTTTGTCCAGCTCCACGTCAAAGTGTCCTGTTGGGCGACAGCAGGAATGCTTGATATTAAATCAAAGTCATTTGAGCCACATAACGTTATTGTTGTGTTTGTAATGTTATTGCTCTGATCATCTTGTATTTGAACCTGAGCAATGCTTTTTGAAGTAGAGAGTAGAATGGCAAGAACCACAAAAGTTAGTCTACAGAAGTGTTTCAACATCCATGGAACAAGCAAGGTTCGTTCCAGCCTATATGAAGGTATTCTTATTTGCATTATTTAGAATTCTGCTCTAAATCTTTTAACTCTTGAACAATATTCTCTTGTATAGACTCGATATCTACATTTTCTATTTCATGTCTTAGTTTTACAAGTATGTCATTCTGACCTGATCGCATTGCAGGTATTGAAATAATTTCTTTGAGATTGGAATCGCCTAATGTACCATTTAGGTAAGAGGCTGTTGCGTTAACCAATGCAACATATACAATGCAATACATTGTAAATCTAAATAGTGTTTTGAAAAGCTTTTTCATTGTAAGTAAGATTTTCCTTTCACAAAATGTTGGCGCCAGTACCTATTGTACTCGTCAATCGTAATTCTTCTTCCGGTGCGCGGGGCATGAATAAACCTGCCTTCTTCCACATAGATACCAACGTGCTGTATGTTTTGTCCATTGTGGCTGAAGAACATTAAGTCACCAGGTTGAAGATCTTTGTACTCTAAGAATTTTCCGCCGTTAGCTGCAAACTGGTTGCGAGAACTTCTTGGTAATTTCACACTTATGGATTTGTTGTATACGTATCCAACGAATCCAGAACAGTCAAATCCACTTGTAGGATCCATGGATCCATACGAGTAGGGGATTCCTATATGTTTTTGACTTTCTTTTAGGACAGCGATACGTGCGGCGCTAATATTCATACTTGGGAGGGAAACACTTTCCTGTTTGTACTTCTCTTTCTTATCTAACTCAGAGGTGGTTTTCGGAGAGTTATTGGAAGCATTGTTTGATGGTTCCTGTAGAATATGGTTGAAGTATTCCGATGACTGGGATACAAAGTCATTCACATTCATATTCTTAATTTCAGCCATCAACGAATCTTTGAAGCGCCATTTCTGGTACTGGTATAGAACCTCGGGATAGCCAAAATTCATGAAGAGCCCGGCGAGTACGATGTTGACTATGAATTTTTTCATTTAGCTGTTGGTCTATGTTTGATGAGAAATTCAAAGGGTTTAGACTTGTTGACAATTTAAAAAGATTAACAAGGCCTTTTCTTATACATCATTACATCGCAAGAATTACTTATTAAAAAATGTTAACTTCCTTTTGCAGTTGAAGGACAATGATGTTTTTTTTGGTTGTGAAAGATTCAAATTTTAAAATTATGAGTTGCTAAAATCAGGTTGTCTTTTTTTGTGCTTTATCCGCGAATTTTTGTGTTGCACAAACTGTGTTTACGGAAACAAAGCTCAATCTGTTGGATACAGGCAAGGTCCAAATTCTTCAGGTAGTTCCAGATTCCTTTCCATCTATCGAGTTAGTAGTTAGGGTTTCAGATGTGGGTAATAAGCCGATTTGGAACTTAGATAAAAGTGGTTTTCATCTTTCGGAGGGTGAAGATGAATTGATGGTGACAAGGGTTACACAGATTTCGAAGGACCAATCCGTAAACCTTGGTTTAGTATTGGATCACTCGGGCTCTATGGTGTTTGATGAGAGTCAGTTGGTTGATCAGTTCGGAAATATTCTGTATTCTTTTGATTATTATGGCCGTATCGTCTATCCTGATGGCTATGTGTTCCCAATTAATGAACTGAAAAAAGCAGCTTCACGTTTTTTAAACTCGTTTGATAATGACAAAGACAGTATTTCGCTAATTTGTTTTTCGACGCAAGTAGATCAACAGATCGATAGGGGTAACTCAATACATACTCTTCAGAATAGTATTGCAAATATCGAAGCGGAAGGCCGGACTGCCTTCTATGACGCACTAGATAGATCGCTAGAAGAGTTGAAAACTGCCAGTGGTACAAAAGTAGTCGTAGCTCTGACTGATGGGAATGATAACGAATCCGCGGTTGAATTTAATTCAGTCTTGTTGAAGGCGCAGCTCTTTGAAATACCATTGTATATAATTGGTTTAGGTTCTGTCAATCAAGATTCTCTTCGGACGCTTGCCGACTCTACGAACGGCGCATATTTTTATTCACAGAATGCCCTGGGTATAGAAAGTGTTTACGAAGATGTCAAGGCTAAAATTCAAAGTGTTTATGGTGTGAAGTATGATGCGACCAATTATAATCCGACCGATTCGATAAGAAACGTTGTTGTTAAATATGTAACGGATAGTGTTTTTGCATCCACTTCTATAGATGTAGCGCTTCCGGAAGAGGTATTGGATTATTTAAAGAATCGTAGGCAAAATCAATATATATCCGCACTTCTCGGGGGAGGCATTGCTGTGGGAATTGGTATTTTCCTAGTTATTTATAGGCGAAAAAATAAAAGTGATTTAGCTTAAAATCTCGGCTAATTGCTATTTTCGATATGCGTTCAGATTACGGATGGATTTGACTTTAGGAGTATGGTAATCTTTTCGTGAAGAGTAATTCGCTCCTTTAGAGAAGGATGATCTGCACTAAAACTGCACATTATCAATATACTTTCGAATAAATAGAAGATACATTCATACGATAGATAAGAAACGATCGTTAAACGTTTAAAGACCAGAATTTGAGCCAGAAATTGACATCTAACCAAAACAGAGATTTCCACATAATGAGTGGTCATGCTTTGACGATGAAATGGTTTGTGGTTTTGATTGATAGTATTCGATGGCGTAAGTCGTATGCGTTAATACGCGTGAAACGGTAAAAGCCAGCATAAAAAGAACCCAAATGGGTACCAACCGATCCTTCCAGGGCACGGTGGTTTGAGATGCGGGAGTAGTAACTCCAAAAACAAATGGGATTCTACCTATTTGATGAGAATTGCACAGGTTCCGGTCTGTGTTGCTTATTGGTCTGGCGGCCTGACAAGGTTGTCGCTTTTCATAGGCGCGTCCAGATCATTAGATATTCATAGCGAGAATTAAAAAGGAAGCGTATGAAAAAGATGATGATGCTTTTTGTGCTTTTGCCCCTACTGGCTGCGGGGCAGCGCAAGTTTAAAGAAAAGCAACCCCTTTTTACCAGTAGTCAATGTTTAAACGGCGACTGCGAGATTGGGACTGGTGCAGCTAAAAATACCAATGGAGATTTGTATTACGGATCATGGCGCGACGGTAAACCGCACGGGTTAGGTTCTGTTTATTTTGATCTAGACAATGAGACCTATGCGCCTGGAACGTTTTTTACGGGGCGTTTTGCATACGGACTCATCGACGGTATGGGAACGTTTGATTTTCCCGGAGAGCGCAGGATGACTGTCAAGTTTCAGAAGTCGCAAGACTTTGCTGTTTTTGAAGATGTAGGACAGTTGCATCCTAGATCCCGCAGGTACATTATGGATGATGTAAAGCATTGGGACGGATGGGAGTTACGCCAGCAAGAATTCTTTGAGAACGGGAATCCCGATCGGATTTTGGTGAGTATGCATAAAAACTGGGAAGGTTCTACTTGTTGGAGTACAACCGGTCGATCGGGACCGGTAGAAATCTTCTTCCTTATTGATACGGGCTGTTCCCAGACCGCACTAACAAAAAGTACTATCGACTATCTCATCAATAATGGTATTCGTGTAACCAAAACGGGCTCCGGCTGGTACAATACAGCTTGTGGCTTGCGTGAGTTTGACGAATATGAGATACAGTCGATCACATTGGGCGGGATAACGTTTAAAAACCTTCCCATAGGCGCGGTTGATGGTGATGATAATTTATTGGGTATGGATATTTTAAGCGCCTTTGGTACGCTTGAATTCAACCTGGAACAAAAAACATTGGTACTAAAATGAGAAAACTTTTGAGTTTGGTGCTTGGGCTGGCAGGGCTAGCGGTTCAGGCGCAGGATGCAGGACATCCGGATATATTTAAGCAGCAGATTTCACGTACCCCTTTTATTCAATGGGAGTGGGCAGATGAAGATTCTGTGCGTGCCTATCAGGACACCATTGGTGGAATCACGAAAATGTACTTCAAGGATTATGAAGATGTGGACTATATCTTTTTTAGTTATTATTACAATGCAGATTCTGTCTATGATAATAAAATTGCGAGGCAGATGATTCGTGACTGGAATTCGTTAGAAATGGACAGTATGTATTACCACGATGTGTTGGTTGAATACACTGTGCATACAGTTGACTCTTTAAGAAACGACGTAAGAAACTATTATGGTGTGAATTGGAATGAACCCTATCAGCTAGACAGTGCTCGCGCAGTGACTTATGAAGAGGCCAGTTTGAAGTTGGATACTTTGTCGGATGGGGAGGTAGTGTTTAATCTCTTTTACATTCGATGGGAGGAGGATACGGTGCTAGAAGTACCGGTAAGAAATGAATATGAATCAGAAATAGAAGAAGAATGAAAAGAACAGTAGCGGCAATTTTTGCCATCAGTATCCTGGGTGCATCGATGTTTTTGGCCCACGCATACAAAACACGCGGAGACCGTAAAGGAAATATTTCCGTGACAGGATTAGGGAATATTGACTTTGAAAGTGATGAAATCCTTTGGAGTGGAACCTTTGAAACGACAGATGCAGATCTTGCTCGAGCCTTTGAGGAGATTCGAGCGGATCGGAAGGTGGTAGAGGATTATTTGATGGAAAAGGGCGTTCGGCCTGAAGAAATTACTTTTCAGCAGGTCAATACAGACGATTTAGAGCGCAGTAAATACAACGATGACGGAAAGTACGTGGGCAGTGAGTTTGAAGCATACCGCCTTTCACAGGTGGTCACAATAGATTCTAAGGATTTGGATCTAATCATCAATATTTCTAGAGAGATTAGTGAGTTGCTTGAGCAGGGTATACAGTTCAAATCCTACAACCCTAAGTTCTATTACAGTGATCTAGATAAGCTGAAGTTGAATCTGATCGAGCAGGCTTCTGAGAATGGTCGCATTCGTGCAGAGCAGATAGCGAAAAATTCGAATAGCAGTTTGAAAGGATTGAAAGATGCGAGATTAGGTGTGTTTCAAATCTTAGGTTACAACTCGGGCGAGTCCTATTCTTGGAGTGGAACATTCAATACTTCAAGCAGGTGGAAGACGGCAAGTATCACAGTTAAAATGGATTTTGAGGTAAAATAGTTCTACCATAGTCTTTGCATTAAAACGGCCTCTTCGGGGGTCGTTTTTTGTGCGGAAACTTCCCGGAACGAGCAATTTTAAAGGTGTTTTAGCGCTGTTTTGGAGCACAGTTTCGAATAGTGTGTAACTAATTGATTTACAAGCATTAAAAAGGGTTGAAACGATCGGTTTAATTGGGTTTTTTGAACGCTTTTTTGTATCTTATATAGGTAGTAAAACAAAGGAATTATGAGAGACAGTCGACCGGCATACATGAAGCTTGAGAACCCTTCTTTAGGGGCGCGAAAAGAGAGCATTTTAACAGATGAAATGATGATTGCATTTTGCGAGAGTCGTTTAGATTGGATAGCGAAGGATATGGAAGAGTTGTTCGATGACCTGAGAGAATTTGCTTCATCGATGGAATTAGATTTTCAGGAGCAGGCATCCGCAGAATTTAATACCCGTGAAGGCAGTTTCGATTATGTTGAGCTTCAGTTGCCTTACACGTTGGCTGTGTACAGTTATCGTGAAGAGTTTGAATTGTAGTACGACAATCTTCGCTTGTACTTAAATGATAGAATAAAGACAAATTCATTTGGGAAAAGCAGTTATGCCATTGAAATACCCTTTGTAGATCCCTGGTACGAGGGTAGCCATTCTTTGGATGTAATGGCAATGCTCTTGAACTACAATAGTGAAGTAAACCTAACTGGATTTGCAAACTGGGTAGCCCTACATGACTGGGCTTGGGCGAATATAGACTTCTTTAAATTTGCGATCAGCTATGTGGTGCATCAAGAACCTAAATACCGCGAGAAAATGGAATACGCGCAAGAGCGTTTACAACATAATAAAGAAGAGCGCAATAGATTGTGTTGGAAAAAGCAGTTGGCAGAAGAAAGAGTTAAACAGAGTCGGGCATTGGACATCATCGAGCACGGATACAAGGGTCATTCGCTACAGCTGTTTCGTAAAAAGGATGTACCTGTCAAAATTACGGAGTTGGAAGTGGTTAGAATAACTCCAAGCATGAAGTCCGTGGATGTCAGATTCGTAGGTCGCGATTTTTCCAGTTATTCTTACCACCACATATGGCGTTCCGGAACAAATTATACAGAACGAAAGGAGTGGGTTGCTAAAGGGGTTAGAATCTCAACTCTTCTCGAAACGAGCGTGGTGGATGATTTCTCTGAAGAAGCATTGCCCTATGATCCAGACCACAAATATTATCGTGTACCCACCAAAAGAAGGTGGTGACAAGGTTGTCGGTATCAGGAATTTATATGTTGCAGGAGGACATTTGTACCAGTTATTAATCAAAATAAATGGTCCTATGGAACAAGAAATGAATTCGAAGAAAGACGTACTATTAGATTACACATTCGTGTTAGATGCCTCTGGTAGTATGCATCGTGAAATTCCCGAGGTATTGGAAGAATTGAATCGTCAGATTCGGGAATTGAAGTTAAAGTTTAAGGAAACCCTTCGTCCCTGTCGTATCACAATAGTAAAGTTTGATACAGACTATGTAGTACTTAGAGATTCTGAATCTGTGGCTGACGTAAAGGAAATCACGAGTGAAGAGTACTTTTCAGGCGGAATGACGGCATTGTATGACGCAATAGGCCTGGCAGTTAAGAGAACAGATGCTCGGGTGGATTTCCAGGTACGTAGAGGTGAGGCAGAGGCTTTGGTCGTAGTGTTTACTGATGGTGGGGAAAATGCATCAACAGAATTTACAGGCCTTGATATTCAGAAGTTGCTCGGAGATTACCAGGAGCGTGTAGGTTGGGAGATTGCTTTGATCGGTACAGATGTGAGCGCAATAATGGATATGGGACGCAGAAATATGCGCCGTGATAAAATGCGCCACTATGAGCAGAATCAAAAGGTGGAAGCGATGTACAGCCTTAGTCAATCGGTTTCTGAATACTACACTGCGAAGGACAGTAGTCTTAATCTCAACAAAAAAGAGTTGTGGATGAGAGAGCAACGTCGCCGCGAGGAGCAGGAGCGACAAGAAAAATAAATCTGTACGTAGTACAGGTAGAATTAGGACTTGACAAAGGCCTAGTGAATGCAGTATATTAATAACGCGGGAGGCCCTAACAGGTCTTCCGCTTTACCCTTTAAACTTATGACGATGCGGAAGACTAATGTTTTTTTACTGGTGCCTAAATATTCAGGTGTATCGGGAACCATAAGCGCTGCTTTTGACCTTGCACAGAAAGTAGACCCGAACGGGCCTGTACAGTTCAGATTGGTAGATTACCCGGAAGAGAATCCAAAACACTACATGACTCATGATGATGATTGGGATGGTATGGATGATATCCAGCCTGCTAAAGTGATGTTTCAAATAGATATGGATGAGCCGGTGGATGATACCTACTACAGCCTCCGTAATGCACGTGAAATGAGAAAGTGGATTGAAACCCCTTCAGAGGTGCTAGATCGTATGGCTAAGGCTGAAGATTGGTTCTTCTCAGAGTTCCGAGAAGACCGTGAACACAGTTTAGTCATCTTGCTGAATCCATACGGTAATGATCATAACTACTTTTGCGGACCCTCACCCGAGCGGAAGAATGTCGCCTTCATTCAAACGACACATTATGCCACTGAAACCTTGACTGCGAGACATGTGCCAGTCGTCTATGAGCTGTTTGCATCTGCGATGCGGTTTAGAGCATTTAATGTACCGGATTACCAAGATCGTTTTGTGCATATGAATGATCGAGGTTGCATGAATGACTTCTTCAGTGAAATCAAGAATATTCGCTTAAAGATTTTATCAGCAGATGTTTGTGAAGAGTGCTATGAACACATCACCCGCCAACAGATCAACCCTTTGTTTATAGATCATGTTTTTAATGGTTTTGAAGCTGTTCGTGCACAGCAAAATTCCTTTACTCGAGCTCGAAGAGAGCGCAAAGTCTTAGAAGTACAAGCTGGGATGAAGTATTTGAAATTTGAAAGTATAGGAGCGCAAGTTTCTCTGGCGCCAAAGGAAATGGCATTGTATAAATTCTATCTAAATCATCCTGAGGGTGTAGCGTACAATGAAATCTGTGATCATCGTGAAGCGCTTTTCTCCTTATACGAAGAGCATTACCAGCAGGTGCATAGTGATGATGCAGCTATCGATCAGGAGAAGCGTCATGAGGCCATCAATGCCGTCTTAGATCGCTGGTGTATGCAAGACGATGATTTGACTCAAACCGTCAGTAAGATCAATAGAAAGATCAAGCAAGCGGTTACGGATACTCTTGCCAAGCCGCACCAGATCACTGGGAAGCGGGGTGGAGTACGTAGAATAAATGCCTTGAGTTTATGATAGTAGCATTGACCTATTTTACCTCGCTAATGGTGATTCTTACTAAGTGGTTTGATTGTACTACTACGCTTAAACATATTCACGGCGTCGCCATGGAATCTAATCCTATTGCTAGGGCCTTGATGTATCGCTTTGGAATAAAAGGGACCGTCTGGTTTGCCTTTATTGTTTCTATTGTTGTGACTCTGCTGAGTCAATTCTATGTGCAAGTGTGGACCCAGCATTATCTATGGGATGTGGCTTATGTAATCATGGGCTTATTTACGGCTCTTATTCAAGGGGCGACGTCTTTGAATAATCATCAAGGTAAGCCGAATCTCGTCACTCAAAGGCTTACAAATAGGTTCTCGAAGTCTAAATCCGATATGGGGGTGAAGTGACAGACTTATTCCGGATAGCTGTTACTTCGGTTATAAAACCGTGCAATCTACTTTTACTCTCATTATTGTTCAATATTTCAGTATCAAAAATGAATCGACTTAAATTTCCAAAGTCTATTCTGTATTTCACGTCATCGCTTATCTGGTCTAGGTTATAGTTTGGATTCTCGGTAAGAATTACGATTTGCTCTTTCCAGTCATCACCATAGCCAAGTTTGGCGCATCTTAATATTTCTTGTCTTATTTGACTCAATCCTAGGTCGAGTGCTTTAAAAACTACGTGGGGTGGAACAGAGGAAAGCTCTTTCATTTAAGTAATGTTTAGTGTTTTTCTTAGGGTGCGGAAATCAATTCTACTTTTTGCTTCTTGTCTTATTTTCTGGATGCACCATAGCTGTGTTTCTTTAAAAGGAATATTCTCGAAAACATGACACCCAAATTCTCGGCCAAAACCGTCTTTCCATTCCTCTTCTTCATATCCTAAACCTTGAATCTCATAATTGAGATCACCTAAAATGTCAAATCTCAGGTTTTCAATAAATGAATAAACTGATTCGTTGTCAAGGTCTAGATCAGTAGCAAGGATCGGTTCAATAACCCGTATAATCTCATGATCCGCGTTTATACCGAACTGTTCAAGAAATTCAGTAATCACGTAATCGTCCAAAATTGTAAATGATATCTTTTTCATTAAATGAAAGATATCTATTCTATTTTAAACTTATGAAAACCATTGAAGTTGCAGCAGCAGTAATCTTTATTGACGGTAAAGTCCTTTGCGTCCAAAAGCCATAGAACGCAAAAGGGTTTATCTTTGAAATGGGAGTTTACTGGTGGTAAAGTTGAACAAGGCGAAGACAGCATTCAAGCGCTCAAGGGTGAAATCCATGAAGAGCTTCAACTAGAAATTTAGAATATTCAGTTTCCCACTGCGCTTGAACATGTATATCTAGTTTTTCATCCCGTCATGCATGCATATACCTGTGAGATTTCTTCCGGTGAACCAGTTTTGACTGAGCACGTGGACTTGAATTGGCTGCCGGCTGAAGAGTTAGATCAACTTGATTGGGCTGCAGCGGATATACTAATAGTAGAAAAACTGATGAGCGGGAGAGGCTAGAGATTTCCCGCCTAGCGGCGAAAGAACACTTCAGG
>Ga0209406_1002852_pt1 | contig 11336 bp, 4 predicted proteins | sample COGITO_mtgs_1204_FD_184808 | JGI IMG/M metagenome (GOLD analysis project Ga0209406, IMG submission 184808) | Pelagic marine microbial communities from North Sea - COGITO_mtgs_120426 (SPAdes) (version 2) | ecosystem: Environmental > Aquatic > Marine > Epipelagic ...
CAAGTAATGTTCGCCCAATTTCAAGATGATTTTTCCGATGGAAATTTCACCATAACCCCTTCTTGGATTGGGCATGACAGTATTTTCACAATTACATCTGGAGAGCTTCAATCTCAAAGAAATGGAGCATTGAATTATTACCTTACAACACCTTCAACGCTTTCTGCAAATGCGCAATGGGAGTTTTATATTAACTTACAATTTAGCACCTCTGGAGCTAATTGGGTTGATATATATTTAATTTCAGATGTCGCCAATTTAACTGCGGTTAATGATGGGTACTTTGTTCGCTTGGGTAATACCGCTGATGGAATCTCCTTGTATGAAGTTGTTGGCGGCACGGAGACAATGTTAATTGATACGGTTGGAGTTGTTAATAGTAGCTCTAACAATCCTTTTAATATTAAAGTAACCCGCGATGCTGCTGATAATTGGACATTGTTTTTTGATGATGGGGCTTTGGGAACCTACACTGCAGTAGGCTCTATTGCTAGCAGTGCTGTTAACACCTCTGCCTACTTTGGGGTTATGATTAAACAATCTTCGGCTGCATCACCTGTTAACGGCCATTTCTTTGACAACTTTCTTGCTGGAGCTATTGGTGTTGATGTTATTCCGCCAACGGTTGATTCAATTATTGTTCAAAATGCCAATGATATTGATGTTTACTTTTCAGAATATATAGACGTAACATCAGGTAGTTTGTCAACTAATTTTTTCATTGACAATGCTCAAGAAAATCCTTCTTCAGTTGTTATCGACGTTAGTGATTCTTCTCTTGCACACTTATCGTTTCCTACTGCCTTTTTAAACGGGCAAAACGACATCCTTTTTATTAATAACGTCGAAGATCGGTCAGCCAATGTTATTCTTTCTGATGCTATACCGTTCTTCTATGTACTCACAATTGCTGCAAACTATAAAGATGTAGTTTTTAACGAAATATTACCAGACCCAAATCCGCCGGTATCTCTTCCCAATGCTGAATTCGTTGAAATCTATAATGCAGGTTCTAATGTTTACGATTTATCAGGTTGGCAATTTGTTAATACAACAACCGTAAAGACTCTTCCGTCCTTCCTTTTGCATCCCGATTCCACTCTAATTCTTTGCTCTGTGACTGACACTTCTGTATATCAATCTTATGGCGATGTGGTTGGTTTTTCTTCTTGGACCGCGCTGTCTAATGGAGGGGATAGTTTAACACTTGTAGATAATTCGGGAACAGTTATCGATATCGTCTCCTATGAGGATACTTGGTACAATGATCCGGCAAAGGATGATGGTGGTTGGTCTCTAGAATTAATCAATCCGTTTACTCCATGTGGAACAACTGCATCAAATTGGGCTGCGAGTAACGATACGATTGGAGGTACTCCTGGCGAAGAAAATTCTACTTTCAGCACTACTGCTGATATTACTTCCCCAGATCTAGTCAGCTTACTTATTATTAACGATTCTGTAATTCAACTTTTCTTTAACGAAACTATGGATAGTGCAAGTCTTGCTGCTGGAGTTTATGGTTTTACAGGGGGTGTTTCTCTTGATTTTGTGCAATCTATTTCTTCAGATTTAATCTCTGTTTATTTATTTTTAACCGCTTCAATAGACACGGGGACATTCTATACTGTTACTGTAAATGCCGTAACAGACTGCTCAGGTAATTCAATAAGTGTAATCAACACTTTACAATTTGTAATTGGTTCTGTTCCTGTTGCGGGTGACATCGTCATCAACGAAATTATGTGTGACCCAACTCCTTCTGTTGCGCTTCCTGAAAAAGAATTTGTAGAATTATATAATACCACTGCCCAATTAGTTGATTTGTCGGGAACATTTTTTGATGGAGAAGAACTTCCGGTTAACTCCTTTATTCAACCTAATGGTTATTTAACTATTTGCTCTGTGAATGACACAGACGAATATAGTGGTTTTGGCGATGTTGTGGGTTTACAATCTTTCCCTGCATTAACTAATGGCGGAGAACTAATCGACTTAGTCGATGCTCAAGGAAATTTAATAGACCAAATAGAATATTCTGATACTTGGTATTTAGATGCAGCGAAAGATGGAGGTGGCTGGTCTTTAGAGAAGAAAAATCCAACAGCAATATGCAATGGTGCCACAAATTGGGCAGCGGCTAATAACTTTATTGGAGGAACCCCAAGTAACCAGAACTCTATCTATGAATCAACGCCGGAACAAATTTTACCTACTGTAATAGATATTCTAGTAACATCAGCAACAACAGCCAAGCTAGTCTTTAGCGAATCTATGGATAGTACAAGTTTGGTAAACGGTGACTATTCCGTTTCTGGTGGGGCTTCCGTAATAGCTGCAACTACACTTGGATCACCTTTCGATTCTGTTTTCTTGCTTTTTAGCACTGTTTTGGATACGGGAACAACCTATTCTATCTCTGTTACGAACGTAACCGACTGTCCTGGGAACTCGATAGGCTCACCAAATTCTATTAATTTTATTCTTGCGCCAATGCCATCACTTGGGGATGTTGTCATTAACGAAATTTTTGCTGACCCGAGTCCAATAATTGGCTTGCCTGATCAAGAATTTGTTGAGCTATACAACACCACCGACCATGTAATAAATTTATCAGGGAGCTCTTATGCGGGTAAAACAATTCCGAACAGGACATATATCCCTGCGAACGGTTTTGTTGTTCTTTGCGAAGACGAAGACAGCTTACTTTTTAGTCCGTATGGAATGGTCATTGGCCTTTCTTCTTGGCCTGAATTAACAAATAGTGGAAAGGATCTCGCCCTAACAAATGCGGGTGGCGTTATTATCGACCAAGTAACATACAATAGCTCTTGGTACGCTGATTCCGAAAAAGATGATGGTGGATATTCACTAGAAAAAGTAAACCCCTTCGCTGTTTGTAATTTTGACAACAACTGGCGAGCTTCAAAAGATGATTCCGGCGGCACTCCAGGTAAGCAAAACTCTATTTACAGTTTAGCAACAGATACTATTTCGCCTAACTTAATTAAGGTTCTGGTAAACAGCATAACTGAAATTGAAGCTGTTTTTAATGAAGGAATGGATTTTGGTTCACTGTTTTCTGCAACATACAGTATCAACAATAGTATCACTATTGATTCTATTCAATTAGATAGTAACAACTATTACGGATTAAAATTATTCATTTCACCTATTAGCGCTGGGGTTATTTATACATTAACTATTGATGGCGTAATTGATTGCCCAGGAAATAGCATCGACAAAAACATCGCTAATTTCGTACTCCCAGAAAATGGAGAACCTGGTGATTTAATAATTAACGAAGTTCTGTTCAACCCTAGCTTAAGTGCTTCTGATGATTTTGTTGAGGTCTATAATAATTCAAGTAAATACATCGATATTTCAGAATGGAGTTTGGCAAACTATGATTTTGATTTAGATTCTATTGATAATGTGACACTTGTTGGAGGCCAACAGCACATCCTTTACCCTCAAACTTACGTCCTTGTTACCGAAGATACAGCAGCAACATTTGAAATTTATCCGTTGTCTGCACAAACTACTTTTATCCAAGCTGATTTGCCTGCTTATTCAAATGATGCAGGTGTGGTTATATTAATGTCGAAAGCGAACGAGGTTTCAGACCGTTTTGATTACGATTCTGACATGCACTTTCCTTTGCTTACAGATGATAAAGGTGTGTCTTTAGAACGACTAGATTTCGATAGAGAAACAAACGATTACACGAACTGGCATTCTGCAGCTGAAAACATTGGTTTCGCTACCCCGGGTTACGAAAATTCCCAGTATCAACCTACCGATCAGCCGAACAATACTCTTGGTATTGATCCAGAAATATTTTCGCCGGACCAAGACGGATACAACGATTTATTAAATATAAGTTACGAGCTACCTGAACCTGGATATGTAGGTACTATTCTTATTTATGATGCTAAAGGGAGATTAGTTAGACAGTTGATGAATAATGAATTACTTGGCCCTGATGGCACAATTTCTTGGGATGGCACGAACGACCTGAACGAAAAATCTCGTATTGGAATCTACATCATTTTCTTTAGTGCGTACTCAACCGGTGGCGATGTAATAAAAGAGAAAGTAACATGCGTATTGGCTAGTCAATTGTAGAGCCTATATTCTTTGCTGGAATCTTATTCGTTAACTTATTCGACCTAAAAATTAATAAAGCTCCAACCAAAATAAAAGGAATACTTAGCAGTTGACCTGTGCTTAGTATTTCACCAAAATTACTTTCTAGTCCTCCTTGACTATTTTTAATAAACTCAACTCCAAAACGCATACTTGGCACCAACACAAAAAACCAACCGGTTAAAAACCCTGGCTTTGTTTTCGCCTCTGTTTTTAAATACATATAACCTAAAATCAAAAGTATAAGAACGAAAAAAATTGCTTCATATAATTGTGCCGGGTGTCGAGGCAATAAATCGACTCCCCTATGAAAAACGAACGCCCACGGCATCTCTGTTGGCTCACCAACAATTTCATGATTCATCAAATTTCCTACTCTTATAATCCCTAATCCTGCACTAAAAGCGACTGCTAACCTATCTAACACCCATAAATAAGGAGCATTTAAAACATATCTAGCAGCCAGCCAACTAAACGCAACGGTGCCAATTCCTGCTCCATGGCTCGCTAAACCGCCCATCCAAATCTTAGGAATTTCTTCTAAATGCTCGCGAAAATATTCCCAATTGTAGAAAAAAACCTCTCCCAAACGAGCTCCTACAATAGCTCCTACTGCAATCAATATTGAAGCATTAAAAAGCGGGTTCTCATCAATTCCTTCTCGAATATACATGCGTTGCACCAACCAATACATTAGCACCAAAGCAGTCATAAATAATATGCCATACCACCGATACGAAACAGGTCCTATTTCAAAAGCTAGAGGATCAACCCTCCAATCTATATATTCTAACATAATTTAATAGTGGCTATAAACATACCAAAAAGAGTTGTTATTAAGTATTTATTCGATTCAATTAAACCTTTTAATAACTTTACAGTCATACTAGCTCTAAAAGAATATGCTCGAACAAACACTACACAAATGAATTTCAAATTTATACACACAATCGCACTTATCTTTTCATTATTAACTGGCAGTACACAAGACTTTAATGGCTATGCGTTATACAATTCTCAAAACTCTAGTACGGCCTATTTAATAGATAAACTTGGTAATATTGCTCACTCTTGGTCGTGTAACGTAAATGGAAATTATGCTGTTCTTTTAAAAGAAAACGGGAACATTGTAAGAGGCGGTGTGTATAATAATAACCAGTTAAACGGAGCTGCAATAGGTGGAATGATTCAGGAGTATGACCCAAATGGAAACGTTGTTTGGGACTTTGTTTACTCTACCTCCAGTTATTGCCAGCACCATGATATTGAAATCATGCCAAACGGAAATGTGTTGTTCATTGCTTGGGAAGTAAAATCAACCGCTGAATTAACGGCAGCTGGTTATGATGGCGCCTCTTCATCAAAATGGCCAACCCGAATTGTCGAAATTCAACCTGACGGGTTTGGAAGTGCTAGCGTAATTTGGGAATGGCGTATCTGGGACCATTTGATTCAGGATTTTGACTCGTCAAAAGATAATTACGGTGTCGTTGCCGATCACCCTGAACTAATGGACATCAACGCTGTCGATGCGCCCAGTGGTGGCCCTGGAGGGAACAGTGGCGACTGGTTTCATGTTAATGGAATTAGCTACAACGAATCGTTAGATCAAATCGTTTTTACAGCAAGACACGCAAGCGAATTCTTTATTATCGACCATAGCACGACTGCAAGTGAAGCGGCTACTCATACAGGAGGTAACTCAGGGCAAGGTGGTGATTTCATATACCGATGGGGAAACCCTACTAATTATGGGGCATCAGGCACACAAATGGTTCCCTCAGCAGTCCACGATCCAAGGTGGATTAAAGATGATGGGAGAGAAAATGGAGGATTTATCCAAATATTTAACAACGAAGGCGATAATGGAAACTCCACTGTTGATGCTATTGAAACACCTAGAGACGGATATAACTACACAATCACTCCCGGAAGTGCATTTGGTCCTGCATCCTATACATGGAGACACGATTGTATAGACAACGCTAGCGGACAATCTGCTCATGATAAATTATCTAATGGAAATACTTTTGTTAACCTATCACAAGAATACATGTATGAAGTTGATCAAAGTGGCTCTGTTATATGGCAGTACAATGCTGGGCCAGCTAAGGCATTTAGATATGAATGTACACACCCAGGAGTCCAAATTTTAATGGGCGTTGATTGCAATTGTGATGCTGGTGGTTCTGCTTATATCGATAACTGTGGCGATTGTGTTGGTGGAAATACGGGATTAACAGAATGTTCTGGAACCGTTATTGAAGCTATTTCTCCTAGTTCTGTTGCTTTATTTCCTAATCCGTCTACTGGAGTTTTCGAGTTTAGAGGTTTAGGAACAATGAGTGACTATTCAATTGAAGTAACAGATGTTTTTGGACAGAGTATCATAAGAACTAGCAACTTCAGCTCTATAGATTTATCGAATGAAGATGCGGGAGTATATTTTGTTGCCGTCTATATTGCAGACATAAATCCTATTGTCAAAAAAGTTTCTATTCTAAAGTAATTCGAAAGCTGATGAAACTTTCCAATTTCTTTGTAAGTTTTTGCTTATTTATTGGAGTAAACGTAAACGCCCAATCGGATTTCTACAACAGCGATACGCTCATTGAAGTGCGAATGTATTTTCAAGAAACGAATTGGGACTATATATTAGATAGCCTGTTTGTAGAAGGTAATGAAGATCGGCTAATGGGCAACCTTGTTATTGATGGCTCATCCTACTTTAATGTTGGAGTTAGATATAAGGGATATAGCTCTGCAAGTGTTAACCGAATAAAAAACCCTTTTAATATTAAATTAGACTACGCAATCAATGACCAAAACCATCTTGGTCACGATAAAATTAAGTTAAGTAACGTAATTCAAGACCCTTCTTTTGTAAGAGAGGTATTGTCATACGAAATTGCGCGAAAATATATGCCTGCATCTGGCGCATCCTTTGCAAATGTTTACGTAAACGATACTTTAATTGGTCTCTATACTAGTGTAGAAGCCGTAAATAAGAATTTCTTGATCAACCATTTTGGGACTAAAAATAATGCGTTTTTTAAAGGAAATCCCGAGAGTTTAGACCTCAATGGAGAAAACGCAAACTTAAGCAATAGTCCTGGCACTGACACTTCGGATTACTATTCATTATATGACCTAAAGTCTAATCATGGTTGGTCCAGTTTATTCGGGCTTATTGATGCTCTTAATAGTGATCCAACGAATATTGAAACTGTTCTAAATGTTGATAGAACTTTATGGATGCATGCTTTTAATTATAGCTTGATAAACTTTGATAGCTATGTCGGCTATGCTCAAAACTACTATTTGTACCAAGATCATAACGGTCAATTCAACCCAATTTTATGGGATATGAATATGTCATTTGCGAGCTTCCGACTAGCCGATGCGTCAGAGTTTTGGGACGGGTTTTCAATTGCTGAAGCCCAAACAATGGATCCCCTACTGCATCATAATAGCGTTTCAGTATACGCTCGGCCTTTGATGAGAAACTTATTCGAAAATGATACTTACCGTAAAATGTATTTGGCGCACATGAGAACAATAATAGAAGAAAATTTCGACAATCAGGAGTACTTTGCGAGAGGGGTGCAATTACAAGCATTAATTGATACTTCAGTATTTAACGACACCAATAAATTTTATTCATATACGGACTTTCAAGACAATCTCACTTCCTCTGTGTCAGATTTAATTGATTACCCGGGTATAACCGAATTAATGGATGCCAGATCAACTTATTTAAATTCATATATTGGCTTTTCTGGAGCGCCTGCCATTTCAAATATAACTAGTTCTGCAAATCCAACCGTTGGTGGTGACTTAACTATTAGTGCTTCTATTACCAATGCAGATGAAATAATTCTAGCCTACCGTTATAGCTCTTGGGATCTATTTCAAACTTTACCAATGCTTGATGATGGTAATAATGGTGATGGCTCCGATGGAGATGGAATTTTTGGAACAACATTATCAAATATTGGCAATACAATAGAGTACTATTTATACGCTCAGAACGATTCCGCTGGCCGGTTTTCGCCTGAAAGAGCTGCTTATGAATACTATACTCTAAATTTCAATGCGAGTTATAAGGATTTGGTAGTAAACGAATTTATGGCATCTAACACAACAACTGTAGCTGATCAAAATGGAGAATATAACGATTGGATTGAATTGTACAATAATACCGCCTCAATAATTTCGACCTCTGGATTATATCTTACTGATAAAATTGACACCTTATACAAATGGGCAATGCCTACTGTTTCAATCGCTCCAAATAGTTATTTGATTATCTGGGCAGATAAAGACACGCTGCAAGATGGTATACATGCTAATTTTAAACTCTCTTCGTTAGGCGACCAAGTTATTCTTGTTTATGCAGATAGTACCATTATCGATTCTGTAACTTTTGGCGCCCAAGTGTCAGATGTTAGTTTGAGCAGATCACCAAATGGAACTGGGGGTTTTACTGTTATTCCAACAACCTTTAGCGCAAATAACACTGCGCTAAATGTTCTAGACTTGCATAACCTATCCACCTTTAATGTCTTTCCAAACCCTGCAACAAAAAGGTTCTTTATTCAATCAAATTTTAATGAAACAATTACCATTCAGATAAACTCTATAGATGGGAAACTGATGTCCAAATTCTCCAACTACCCGTCTAATCATTGGATAGAAGTAGACGCTGAGGATTATTCCGCAGGCTTATATTTTCTAACACTTTCTAGCCAAAATAAGACACAAACTAAAAAGGTAATAATTCAGTAAATTTATTCCATGAAAACTACCTTAACTTTAATAACTACCTTCTCTATTCTCTCATTCGTTTCCGGCCAAACATTTACCAATTATACAATAGATAGTGGTTTAGTAAACAACGATGTGCTTTGTCTTGATGTTGCTGGTTCAGATGTTATGTGGTTCGGAACCCAAGAAGGTATTTCGGTATTTAATGGAACAACATGGATCGCCCATACAACCGCAACAGATACTAACCTTGCTCATAATACCATTCAAGCATTATGTGTTCTTAGTGATGGAAATGTCTGGATTGGTACTGACTTTGGTGCGAGTTATTATAATGGATCCGCTTGGACAACTTATCTTGAAACGGATGGTTTAGGCGATGACCGCATTAAATGTATCACCGAAGAAGCAAATGGAGATGTATGGTTTGGAACAAACGATGGTGTTTCTATTTATGACGGAATTACTTGGACCTCTTATGGCACATCTGATGGGTTGCCCTTCGGAGGGGTTACCTCAGTCCAATTCGATGCAAACGGAGATGCATGGTTGGGAACAGGACTCGGTGGTATCTCTATTTTCGATGGGACAACATTCACTGAAATAACAGAAAACGAACACCTAATTAATGACAAAATTAGAGCAATAGCTATAGACGATAATGGAAACAAATGGATTGGCACTGCTAATGGGGTTTCAGTATTTAATTCTTCTGACTTATTCGTAGAAAACCACTCAATTATGCTAATATTACCCGCCCCAGACACATTAAATCCTGTGGAAGATGTTAAAATCGCCAGTGACGGAAGAATTTGGACTGGAATTTACGTAGATTACCTAGTAACAGAGGGCGGTGTAGCTATGTTTAACGGAGATTTGTGGACTGACTATGACGTAAGTGATGGCCTAATTGGCCCTGTGATAAGAGCGCTTGATATCGATTCTCAAGATAATATATGGGTAACAACAAGTACAGGTATTAGTAAAATTTCAGGAATACCCGCTGACTCTGTCGATTATTGGTCGACTTGGAGTGATAGTGCTGCTTTCCCTGAAGATACTATTTCATCAACATCGGTTATAGAGGCATATTTGCAGCCCAGCATTTCTGTACATCCTTCCCCGGCAATATCTGAGATTACTGTTAAATCTATAAACAGCCCAATCACCAGAATTGAAATCCTCACCCTAAGTGGTGCTGTTTCAAGTTCAATTCATGAGATGAATAATAGTTCAACTGTATCAATAGAAAATCTATCCTCTGGATTATACTTTATTAGGGTATACTCTAGTGAACAAACTGAAACCATTCGGTTTATTAAGCTTTAAATAATCTCCACCAGGCAGTAGAATAGCATCCAGAAAATGCTAAGAAAAATGAAGTAATGACTTATTTTACGACTAGCTTCTTGCTGTATAAATGATTTTGATCGGACCCTGTTATTAAATACGTACCAACAGGTAACGTATTAGTTGGGTCAATTGCGCTTATCAAATGGCCGTCCATGTCTGTTATAAGAACTTTCGAATAAAACTCCCTTCCTGCGATATCTCTTAAAATAACTAACACCTCTTGGGCTGGTTCAATGCCCGTCATTTCAATGTTTAAATGTGTTCCGTCATTTGGATTGGGCCAAATTTTAATATCCGCCTCAATATCTCCAAATAAATTTATTCCTGGTTGATTTGTTCCAGTATAATCAACGGGAACTATGCCAGAATATCTGAATTTACCATCAGTATCTGTTTGTTTTAATCGATAATAACTTACGCCTGTAAGAGGCTCGTAATCAATGTCAAAATATTCGATTCTGTTGTTGCTATCCCCCGCACCTTCAACCATAAGAATCTCTACAAAATTAATTCCGTCTTGACTTCTTTCTATTGTGAAGAATTCATTGTTTTCTTCGGAGGCAGTCACCCACATTAACTCTACCTTGTCAATGTTTAAATGTGCTTCAAAACTTATTAATTCAACAGGAAGAACGTTTGTCCCGCCTTTGGACATAAAGGTAGAGGGGCTGAAATTAGAAATAACGACTGTACTAACCACGTTTCCGGTGCCGTCTCCATTATCCGTTGCTATTCCCTCATGGTTCTCCCATGCAGAAGTTACTCCTGAGTAATGTGAAAGGGCTAAATCTGTCATATCTGTAATACCACTTGCAACATCGCTTTCCCAATATAACTTAATATTACATTCTGCATCATCTCCTGGGTCAACTGTTCTGGTGAGATCCCAGTATTCATTGGCGCTTACATGATCTACTCCTGCGCCTAAACTAGTCGGATTTGGCGTTGCAGAGTGAAAATATTCACAAGTAAACTCGGTAGTAGCATTAAAGTTATTAATGTTTTTCATCTCTAACCTAGCCCATCTTGTTTCATCTCCAACGGGAAAAACAAAATTATTATCATTC
>Ga0209406_1002853_pt1 | contig 11334 bp, 9 predicted proteins | sample COGITO_mtgs_1204_FD_184808 | JGI IMG/M metagenome (GOLD analysis project Ga0209406, IMG submission 184808) | Pelagic marine microbial communities from North Sea - COGITO_mtgs_120426 (SPAdes) (version 2) | ecosystem: Environmental > Aquatic > Marine > Epipelagic ...
TGCAGTTTCGTCAGCACAAATGTGAGCAGAAGAATCTAGCGTCGCATCAGGAACTAAACGTATAACAACATCGTCGGTAGCGTTGCCACAGAACTCAGTTGAAAGCACAACATTCACAGCGAAGTTAGAAGGCTCGCTGCTCGCAGGATTTAATGTGATTGATGAAGTCGTATATGTTTGAGTTGAACCACCGTTTTCAGAAACACCCCAAGCTACAGATTGAGCCGGTCCAGCTTCCATAAGAAGTTCATTTCCACATAATGTATCATCACCACCAAGGCTGAAGCTGTTTGCATTTACAAACTCCATTGCTCCGATGTCCGGAGTTTGAGGACTTCTTGTATTTCCAGCAATATCGGTTCCCACAGTAGAAAGTGGTGTTCCAGCATCGCTAAGTGTGTCGTTACATGTAACACAGGTAAACAAGTCTTGCCAGTTTGGATCTGTTGAAACAGAGTTTTCATCCTGACCAGTTGCCTCGGACATTGCTTCTACCGTTTGGTAAACGCTATTGCCCCAATATGTAAGCGATCCACCGGTATTGTAATAGTTGTTGTTGTCACTTTCGTTTACAGTGAATCCGCCAACCATATACAAGGCATAACCTGTTCCCATATTCGCGAAACTGTTATTCTTTATGTTGATTGCGCCACCTTGATAGATGTAACCAGCATATGAGTTATTGTTTCCAGATCGAGTAAAGGAGTTGTTATAGATGTCGAGCAAACCTGATTGAGACATATATAAAGCGTAGTAAGCAGTGCTTGAAGTAGTGTTACCCGTCGTGATACAGTTGTTTGCCATTACACTACGTGGGTTACTAGATCCAACACATGAATACATGTACATCGCATAGTACCAGCCATTTCCAGTGGTAGCGCCGCAATAGTTGCTGGTGATATTAAAGTTGTCGCAATAATACCAGTATCCCATACCGTAGTATCCATATCCATACTGGAATGCAGAATCGTTTGTGATTGTATTTCTATTGAATTCGACACCATCAAAGTACCAGATGTAACCACCATAGTAAGTTTGGTCCTTCATTTTGTTGTCTTCAATCGTCAAATTCATCTTCTTGGTAGCTGTGCTTCCAGAGTTTGAATAGAACCAACATGATCCTTTTTCAATACGGTTGTTTGTTAACGAAACGTCACTTCCAGTACCAGGCATGTTAATTACCGACTGATAATTTGTGCTTGTTCCTGTATTACCTTTTAACCAGTTACCATCTAAGGTAATGTGATCAGATTGTCCGGCGATGACAACAACGTTTCCATAATAAGATCCAGTGTTGGTGATTTTAACATCAGCAAATGTGATGTAATCTCCACCGTTGAATTTTACAACATATCCATTTGTTGAATTAGTACCAGCATAAGTAATTACAACGTCGCCTGCTGTTCCACTTGCGCTTTGGAATGTTACCGTAGCGCTGTCGCCAGTTCCTAAGATTTCGTTGAATTCAACCTGCTCATTGTAAGTTCCAGTTGCCAAGTCAAATACAACGTGGCCACACACACCAAAGGAGTGAAGGTCATTCGCTGCATCGTTAATGGTCGCGTAGTCACCTGGAATACCGTATGTTCCAGAAAGACCAGTAGATACAACTGTAGAGTCATGATCGTTCGAGGCCAAACTGTCGTTGTCGTTGTTTGGATCCGTTGTCCAGATATCAATTAAGTCACCGTTAGTGAAGTTCACGTTACCTAAAGTGACAGTATCAGTTCCACCTTGAGGATTTACAGTTCCAGTCCAATAAGTAGATACGGTAGCTGCAGATCCAATTTTGTAGTGAATTGAACAGTTTTGAAGTGTATCATAACCTGCACTTGTTAGCACTGCTATAATGTCTACAGAGTCAAGATCACATGTTGGTAGCGATGGGCTTATTGTAGAAGCTATACCTGCGTCGTTTGCATATGGAGGCAAAATAGTGAACTGAGCCTGAGCTCTGTAACCACCCGTTCCGCCATAACCACTATTTGTTCCGCAAATGGATCCTGAGCTATTGTCCTGATAACGGCTATAAACGTATCCATAATTGTAATCAGCTCTAACACCACCGTTTGGACTTGACCAAGAGCTATTGTCAAAACAAATGTCAATAATGACGTTGTCCGTTCCGTTCCAAGTGTAAGGAGTGGTAAACTCAAACGTTTGCCATCCAACAGATGTAGTAAAAGAGCCTACAGTATACACCTGCGTCAATGTCGCTGTGGAATATGCGCCATTAATGTTTGTAGCTGTAGTAGTTCCAATTTTAATAGTGAAGTTGCCCATTGCCATAGACGCCGTGGAAGACGTATTTAAGGCAAATGCAGATATTGAACCTGCGAAACCACCAGCAGCGATTATCTCGGATGCAGTGTACAAATACTGTGTACGGTCATCCATGTAGAAAGTACCATACGGTGAGTCCACCGTACTCGTCGTCGTATTGCTTCCGTTACCCACAGTAAAAACCTGTGCGTGGGAAACAAGCCCGACTGCCAAGAAAGCGAGGCCTAAAAAGGCGCCCTTGATTAAAGTAAAATTTTTCATAAATAGTTGAAAATTAAGATTAGTTACGAATCTACGAAGAATATTAATTGAACGATAAAGAGCCTCTTTTTTAGGCTGAACATTGTTTATGCATATTTGGATTGCTATAATCCTATGCGAATTTCATGACGTCATTCAGCGTAATACGTTCCTCGCTCATGATCACCAATCGTTCAATCGTATTTCGCAGTTGGCGGATATTTCCTGTCCAATCCACTTTCACGAGTGCATCGATCGCTTTTTGTTCAATTTCCTTTTGGGCTGAACCAGATTCTGTTGCAACAAGATCAAGGAAATACGGCACAAGAAGCTCAATATCGGATGAGCGATCGTTTAAGGATGGAACGTTAATTAGAATAACCGAGAGACGATGAAATAAGTCTTCCCTGAATCTTCCTTCAGCAATCTCTTTTTTGAGATCCTTGTTGGTAGCCGCAATTATTCTTGGTGATACCGAGATTTGTTTTTCACCGCCAACACGTGTTATCTTGTTTTCCTGAAGCGCGCGTAGCACCTTTGCCTGAGCGCTTAGGCTCATGTCTCCAATTTCATCAAGAAACAATGTTCCGCCGGAGGCTAACTCAAATTTACCAAGCCTTTGTTTGATCGCAGATGTAAAAGCACCCTTTTCATGACCAAACAACTCACTTTCAATTAATTCAGAGGGTATTGCGGCGCAATTCACCTCAATAAACGGCGCCTTTGACTTGTTGCTTTTATCATGGATTTGTTTCGCTACAAGTTCCTTACCGGTTCCATTCGGTCCTATTATGAGAACGCGCGCTTCGGTGGGTGCTACTTTTTCGATAATTGCTTTCACCTCCATAATGGGGTCTGAGGTACCAATGATTGGAGAGGCCGATTTTGATGAAACCTTGCGTTTCAGTGTGCGTGTCTCTTTAACTAGTGTTTTGCGATCAAGTGCATTCCGAACCGTTACAAGCAATCGGTTTAGATCAGGTGGTTTGCTGATATAATCGTACGCGCCTTTTTTTAGGGATTCTACAGCTGTTTCGATCGTGCCATGACCTGAAATCATAATTACGGGAACGTCTGGGTTGATGTTCTGCATTTCGGTCAGCACTTCAATTCCATCCATTCCAGGCATCTTAATGTCGCACAGTACGGCGTCATACTCGCCTGACTTAAATTGCTTAATGGCCTGTATGCAATTTTCAGCTTCGTCAACCTTAATCTTCTCGTATTCGAGAATATCCCTGAGCGTGGATCGTATGGGTCTCTCATCATCGACTATTAGTATTCTCGACATATCCTTAATATTTTATCCATTTCATAATTTCACGGAGAGTTGGTTTTTTGCCATACATCAAAATCCCGGTTCGATAAATTTTCGCTGCTATCCATACAACCCCAACAAACGTGATTATGAGTAAAAACATTGATAGCCATACCTGCCAGAGATCTCCCGATTCAATTCCGAAAGCAATGCGCACAATCATAGTTACTGGAGATGTGAAAGGAATGATTGACATCCAAACCGCGATGGGGCTGTTTGGATTGCTGAAAATTATAAAGCTAGCTATGTATGACAGCAATAATGGAAATGTAACCGGCAGAATAAACTGTTGCGTATCGGCATCGTTATCAACGGCAGATCCAACGGCAGCCATGAGGGCACTATAGAGAAGGTATCCTCCTAAGAAGTAGAAGATGAACATTCCGATCATTAGCGGAAAGTTGACCCTTTCAAGCATCTGAAATATGTTATCCTCTTCGCTAAACCTAGCGGTATTTATTGGCGATTGATCGGCGAACTCCCCTTGAAGTTCTTTAGCCATTGAAGCGCCATCCATGATTTGCGAACTTTCATATTGATCATACATAACATATTGAGCGGTGCTGAAAATTACCAAAGAGAGTATTGTCCAGATTAAAAACTGAAATAAGCCGACAGCAGCAACGCCAACAATTTTTCCCATCATCAATTGAAATGGTTTCACCGTCGATATCATTACCTCTACAATACGACTGGTTTTCTCTTCCAATACTCCCCGCATGACCTGTATACTGTACATAAAAATGAACATGTAAATCATTACGCTAAATACTATGCCTACGATCGCAGGTAAATAATTGGTCTGTTCGGATTTACTTGATGCAGGGTCATATTTAAATGCATGCAATTCAAACGGCGTTTTGATCCGTCGATAGTCAGTCTCGCTTATGTCAAACTCCCCAAGAAGATATATTTCACCTTTCAATTGAATGGCTCGTTCAATTTGTCTTTGAACGTTGATCGAAGGTTGCTTTTTAAAATGCAATGCGCCCCGATGTGTTTTGTAATAGTTCTTATATATATGAACTACTGCGGTGTACTGATCTCCTTGAAGTTTAGATAAGCCCTCATCAATCGATATCGGCTGAACATCGAACGAGACCAGTCTATTGTCCTCCAAGTCTTTGAATTGGGGATAATTGTCGTCTATTACGAGAACACGCTGATCCTCAGATTCCTCTTGACTTAGATAGATTGAGACTACTCCAACAGCTCCAATGAGCAATGGGCCAAGAATGCTCATAATTATGAATGAGCGCTTCCGGACTCGAGACACGAACTCTCGTCTAATTATGAGCAGGATTTTATTCACTTGATTCAATTTCGAGTTTCGGCGCGACTAGGTCAATAAAGATGTCATTCATGCTAGGCAACTTCTCACTAAAAGATTTCACTTCGACTGATTGAATCAATGCCCTTAATAATTCGTTTGATTTTACATTGTCAAATCCTTGAATAAGCGCGGTGCTGCGATCGTTGTTGTCTATAATCTCTTTAACCTCAAATTGATGGCCTAGGGCATTCGCGAACGCAATTTTTGATCCTTTGAACTCTACTTCGAATATTGACTTTCTGTATGTCGATTTTACAGAAGAAAGGCTGTCGTTTAACACAAGTTTTCCGCGATTAATTAAACAAACATTCGTGCAGAGTTCTTCAACGCTTGCCATGTTATGTGTAGAGAGAAGGATGGTTTTTCCCTTTTCGTGAAGACCAAGTATTTCCCTTTTTATTTCGTCTGCATTTACCGGGTCGAACCCACTAAAAGGCTCATCTAAAATGAGTAGTTCGGGGTCATTGGCAACGGTGATTACGAATTGCAGCTTTTGCTGCATACCCTTTGATAAACTCTCAATCGGCTTTTCAAGCCAATCGGTCATGCCTAGTCTTTCGAACCATGGCTTCAAGTGATTGACCGACTCACTCTTTGAAAGACCCTTCAGTCGAGTGATGTACATAGCGTGTTCCCAAACTTTCATCTTTCGATAAAGCCCTCTTTCCTCTGGGAGATATCCAATCGATGGTTTTTGCGGCTTACCTTGGAGTATGATTTCACCTGAATCTGGCGCTGTTATGCCTGTTAAGGCTCTGATAAGCGTTGTTTTACCGGCACCATTTGGTCCGAGTAGACCAAAGATTGATCCTCTAGGAATTTCAAAGGTTATTTCATGCAAGACTTTAGATGATCCATATGATTTGGAAACATCATTTACTTGAACAATATTGTCTGAATCTGATAATTCGATTGGGTGCGATTTACGCACAAAAAAAGCGATTAACTGAAGAACTCCTTCATTCTATTGAAAAAGCTTTTATCTGTGGACTGTGGATCAGGAATGAAGTTTTCGGAATCCTTCATTTTCTCTAAAAAAGTTTTCTCTTCCTTACTTAAATGTTGAGGTGTCCAAACATTAATATGAATCAGTATATCTCCTTTTTCATAAGAGTTTAAAACTGGTATGCCTTTTCCCTTAAGCCGTAATGTTTTTCCAGATTGGGTGCCTGGCGCGATTTTAATCTTGGCTTTTCCTCCAAGCGTTGGAACCTCCTTGGACGTGCCTAATGTTGCATCCGCAAAATTCAGGTGCAGATCGTGGTGAAGATTTGCGCCATCCCGCACAAATTGTTCGTGCCCAGCTTCTTCAATAAGAACGAGTAGGTCGCCAGAAGGTCCGCCCATAGGTCCGTCATTGCCTTTGCCGCGTACACTGAGTTGCATTCCCTCTTCCACGCCGGCAGGTATCTCAACTGTTATGACTGTCTCTTGACGTTCGAGACCATCGGGCATTACTCCAGCCTTTGATTTTGAAATAACCTTTCCTGTTCCTGAACAGGTGTTACAGGCGCTTGCCGTTTGCATTTGCCCCAAAAATGTTTGAGTAACTCTCATCACCCGACCTGATCCGCCGCACGTTCCGCATGATTTGTATTCAATGCCTTCAGCTTGAACAAGCTTGTTAACCTTCAGTTTCTTTTCGACGCCATTAGCTATTTCCTCTAGTGTAAGCTTAACCCGCACCCGAAGATTTGATCCTCGACGAACGGATGCTCCTCTAGAACCGCCACCGCCACCGCCAAAATTGAATGCGCCGCCAAAAATGTCTCCAAAGTTTTCGAATATGTCTTCCATATTCATTCCTTGACCGCTGAATCCACCAGAATTGCCCATTCCGGCATGCCCGAATCGGTCGTATTTGGCTTTCTTTTCAGCGTTGCTCAGAACCTCGTATGCTTCTGCTGCATCCTTAAACTTGTCTTCGGCGGAAGAATCGCCAGGATTCTTGTCAGGGTGGAATTTTATTGCGAGCTTTCGATACGCCTTCTTAATCTCATCAGCACCAGCGTTTTTCTCAACACCCAATACCTCATAGTAATCTCTTTTTGACATATTCTTAGCTTCCGACGACAACCTTTGGGTGCCTGATTATTTTTTCATTTAATGAATAACCCTTCTCGATTTCATCGATAATAAGGCCCTTTTTCTTTGCCTCTTCAACAGGTACTTGTGCTATGGCTTCATGGATTTCTGCGTCAAACATTTCACCTTTTGATTCGATGGATTTCAGCCCCTTTGTCTCAAGAGTCTTGACCATCTTTTGATACAACAAATGAAACCCTTCTTTAACCACCGTGATGTCGTCAATAGAGCTGTTGGAGTCAATGGCTCTTTGGAAATCATCTAGAATAGGAATAATGTCCTTAATAAGGTCGGATGACGCAGTGCTAATAAGCTCAATGCGCTCCTTGGCATTTCGTCTTCTGAAATTTTCAAACTCCGCGTAAAGCCTTAAGTATTTATTCTTTTCATCCTCAAGTTGACCAGCTAGTTTTTCCTCAGGCGATAACTCAATCTGCTCCTCCACTGGATCAGGCGCTTCGCTTGTAGCTGTCTCTTGCTTAAGTTGATCCTCGTTTAATTCAATATCTGGCTTCTCGTCCTGCACGTTTTGATCTTTCTTACTCATTGAAAATAATTATGCAACCCACATGGCAAAATCATTGCCAAGGGGAAATAAAGGACAATTTGTCATAATTATTTGCGAAGCCTTAAAGGAGGTGTCAGTTCAGGCTTTTGATGTGCTTGTCAAGCTCCATGTCGATCATTTTGCCTCGAAGATTCTTGGCGACCACTATTCCGTTTTCATCAACAAGAAAGCTGCTAGGAATAGCTCCAACTCCGTACATTTTTGCAGCCTCGGATTTCCATTTTTTTAAGTCACTTGCGTGATACTTCCAGGATAGGTTGTCTTTTTTAATAGCTCCTTTCCAAGCCTGTAAATTGGCATCCAAGGAAACACTAAAAACCTCAAACCCTTTCGCGTTATTGAACTTCGCTTGGCTGTATTTTTCATACGCCCGAACTACGTTTGGATTTTCTCTGCGACATGGTCCGCACCAAGAAGCCCAAAAATCGATAAGAACAAGCTTCCCCTTAAGTGAGCTTAATTTGATGACCTTTCCATCGGGATTTTCCATGGCAATTTCAGGTGCTGCGTCGCCAATATTTATTGGAGGCGATAAGGGCGTCATTTCGTTTGAATTCAATGCAGCCGAACCTAAAGCCAGCAAGAGTATAGTTAGGATTGTGGTAATTCTCATCTTTTTTGATTTAGCTCTCGCTTCTTACAATGTTCGCGCCAATGGCATTAAGTCGAGTGTCTATGTTCTGATAACCGCGATCAATCTGTTCAATATTTCTGATCACACTAGTTCCGGATGCGGACATGGCCGCAATTAATAAGGAGACACCCGCCCGAATATCTGGTGATGTCATTTGTATGCCTCTTAGATCTGAGTTCCTTCCTAGTCCAATTATGGTCGCTCTATGCGGGTCGCAAAGTATGATTTGGGCCCCCATATCAATAAGCTTGTCGACAAAAAACAACCTACTCTCAAACATCTTTTGGTGAATAAGGACGCTCCCCTTGGCTTGAGTAGCCACTACCAAAATTATGCTCAATAAGTCAGGCGTAAAGCCTGGCCATGGCGCGTCGGCGATGGTTAAAATCGAGCCATCAATAAATGTTTCAACTTCATAAGAATCTTGAGCCGGAATGAAAAGATCATCGCCCCTCAATTCCATTTTAATTCCGAGCCGTTTAAACACGTCAGGGATCATACCGAGGTGCTCATAACCAACGTCTTTAAGCAGGATTTCACTTTGGGTCATTGCGGCAAGGCCGATGAAACTCCCCACTTCTATCATGTCAGGAAGGATTCTGTGATGACAACCACCAAGGTCCTTAACTCCCTCAATTGTGAGCCTATTAGAGCCAACTCCAGTGATATTCGATTCAGCATTTTGCACAGCTGTTGCAAATATGGTTCGCACGCTGCATTATAAATGGTCGTAACTCCTTCTGCTAAAACCGCTGCCATTACAACATTTGCTGTTCCCGTTACAGAGGCTTCGTCGAGCAGAATGTATGTGCCTTTGAGCTTTTTGGCCTCTGCTCTATAAAAGGAAGATTTTGAATCAAAGATGAATTTGGCTCCAAGCTTTTCGAAGCCAATAAAATGTGTGTCGAGCCTTCGGCGTCCAATTTTATCACCACCTGGTTTTGGAATGTAGCCCTTTCCGAATCGTGCGAGCAAAGGCCCTACAATCATTATTGACCCTCGCAGGCTCGCGCCCTTTCGAGCAAAGTCGAGCGAGTTTAAATAATCAATATCGATTTCGTTGGCTTCAAATATGTAATGTCCTATACCTTTTTTCTGAATTTTTACACCAAGGGATCCAAGTAAATCAATGAGTTTTAAGACATCGACTATCTCAGGTAAATTTTCAATTTCAACCTTTTCTGGAGTTAAAAGGGTCGCACAAAGTATTTGTAGCGCTTCGTTTTTAGCTCCTTGAGGAACTAGCGTCCCTTTTAGTTTTCTCCCACCTTCAATTTGAAATGATCCCATCTATCTATTTTTTCCATTTGCGTTTTCCTCGACCCTTACCCTGATTTCTATTTGTCCTCTTGATTGGATTCGAAGCGACTATGTCATTGGTGTGAACAAATTTAAATTCTGGGCTCAGCTTTAACTTCCCATCCGACATGGACGTTAACTGATCTACTATCATGTCTTCGTTCACCGAATCGCGGTTAAAGTTGAGATAGCTGCGCTTCATCAGATTTGCAATCTGCTGAATGAGCTCCTGTTGCTCCTCAGGGTTCTCAATTTTGACAGCAGCCTCGATTAGAGCTTCGATGATTTTGCCGTAGTGCTTAAACTTAAATTTTTGATCGGGGTAATCAACTTTTTCAGCTATGATATCATTCTTAGGCTCAGGTTTGGGAAATGGGCTATCCACATCCAATTCATAGTTGCTGATAATAAAAAGATCTTCCCAAAGCTTTTGCTGAAGCTCGTCAGAGCCCTTATAAGATGGGTTAAGCTGTGTCATGATCAAAACGATAGTCTCAGCAGCTTCATTGCGTTTCGTTCGATCTTCTATGGTCAGCGCATGCTTCACCATGTCTTGTACATGGCGACCATATTCGGCTAGTATAAGAGATTCCTTTTGAGTAGCGTAATCCATTGAATTCTTTTGGTAATTGTTATTCGATTAATTGGAGTTTGGCAAATTTCAACAATAGTTGCTTCTTACCAATACCCTTAAAACTAACGGTGGCTTTCTTGTTTGGAAAATCACCCTCCAAACCTACGATTTCTCCACTACCAAATCTTTCATGCGCGACTTTTGTTCCTACAATGAGCTTAGACATCTGATCCTTGGTGAGGGTCGACCCTGCTGACTCAGCCTTGACTAATTTGCGTTTTATTACACGGTCCTCTAGCTTGTAACTTTTCGATGCCAGTTCTCTTTTACTGGATGATTTTAATGCTGGAGAATCTATGAGGTTTTCGGGAATCTCGCCGATAAATCTGCTAGGCTCGCAGTAATTCATATTTCCATATCGAAATCTAGTGGCTGCAAATGAAAGCGTGGCCCGTTTTTCTGCGCGAGTTACCGCAACATAGAATAGTCTACGTTCCTCTTCCAAATCCTGCCTTGTAGACATGCTCATTTGGCTCGGAAACAGTTCTTCCTCCAAACCAGCGATAAAGACATATGGAAACTCAAGCCCTTTGGCTGAATGAATAGTCATCATCGAAACCTTTGGTTGCTCATCGTCTTTGCTGTCTTTTGCGTCAACATCAGTTAACAATGCCACATCTTCCAGGAACTTACCAAGCGAGCGCGGATTGTTAACCTCTAGCTCCTCCTCTTCAACTTCAATTTCTGTGAACTCTTTCATTCCGCTAAGCAGTTCCTGAATGTTCTCATATCTACTAACGCCCTCTGGCGATTTATCTACGTAGAATTCACGTAACATTCCTGTTGTAGAAGCAATGTGATTTCCAAGGTCGTAGGCATTGGTAGTCTCTGCCATAACCTGAAAGCTTTGAATTAGGTTGCAAAACTCACTAATCTTTTTGGCGGTTCCTGCGTTGATAGGGAGGTGTGCGCCCTTTAGGTTCATGATCAGTTGCCATGG
>Ga0209406_1002856_pt1 | contig 11317 bp, 7 predicted proteins | sample COGITO_mtgs_1204_FD_184808 | JGI IMG/M metagenome (GOLD analysis project Ga0209406, IMG submission 184808) | Pelagic marine microbial communities from North Sea - COGITO_mtgs_120426 (SPAdes) (version 2) | ecosystem: Environmental > Aquatic > Marine > Epipelagic ...
TAACTTATGATTCGCTTCGCTCACCCTACGGGACGCCTTTCAGGCGCGCAGCAAAAAACGCTGTGTCTACAGCAACAAAAAGTCACCAAAAAATGCCGCAACCTTAACGGCGAAGCTTGAGCACGACGGGTGCATCTCGTAGGGTTTTCTGTCCAGCAGTTCCAGAGAGATTATCGCCAAGCGGTATAGGGGGTACGTTTTTTGTGCTGCACTTACATCAAACTTTACGTTCAAGTTTACCTTTTAGCAAAATTGTAGTTCTACTAGTCATAATCCTTTACTTAACTCGCACTCTTTCATTTTCTACCCCACACTACGCTCAATAATTTTTTGGAGTAAAAGATTATTCTTTTGAGCTGAGGCGTTTTATTCTTTTTCTTCTATTCTCTTCTCTTATCTTTTTTGAGCGGCATGCGGAGCTCAATAGTAAAAAACGGCCGTTAGGCACGTTTTTTACTTGTTCTAAAATAAAAAGAAGTCTACTGCACTTGTTCGTTGTAGCCTCATTGTGTTTTGAAAAGTCTGAGGAATCAGAATGATATTGGCTGGAGGCGAGCTCAGATATTAACGAAAAATTAGGTCAAGTGAAAATCGTTTTCGTAGGCGCCGCTAAGGTGTGCTGGATAATATCAGTCCAAAGCGAATAGGTTATATCGGGGTCAATCTTCGTCAGATTGTGTGCTTTCTTTTGGTTACTTTTCTTTACACAGATACAGCGTTTTTTGCTGCGCGCCTGAAAGGCGTCCCGTAGGGTGAGCGAAGCGAATCACGAAAAGTGACTGGCATGTCGGGCCACTCCCGACGACCTTGACCTTAAAAACTCAAACAAACAAAGCAATCAACTAGAATATTCTATTAACACTAAAAACCTATACATAAGTCGCTGGTTGCTAGCTGTCAGTCAGCCTCCGACGACCTTGAACTAAAAGCCGTCCAGAAATAATCAATCAACCACCAATCCATCCTCACGCATCTTAGCCATCTTATACCTTAACGTCCGTGGACTAATCCCCAACTTCTCTGCCGCATGCTTCTTAGAACCACCGGCTTCATTTAAAGCCTCAACAATAATCTCATACTCACGCTGCTTTAAATCAGCACTGTAATTAACCACCGACTCTTCAGCTTGCGAAGGATTCATATTCGACACTTTATCAGTAAAAAGCTCAGGACTACTTATTGATGTCTCAGCGCTTTGATCAAACAACAAATCATTTGCATAAATCGTATCACCCGGCTGCAATATTAATGCACGTTGAACAATATTATCGAGCTCACGTACATTACCCGGCCAAGCATAAGCTAACAAACACTGCTCGGCCTCTGTAGAAAAACCCAACTGACCACGTCCCATTTTTTTCGCATGCTGCAATAACAAATACTCAGCTAACGGCATCACATCATCCAATCGCTCTCGCAGTGCTGGCCAACGAATAGGAAATACACTTAGGCGATAGAATAAATCTTCTCTAAAGCTACCTTCAGTCACACATTGCTTAAGGTCACGATTAGTCGTTGCAATAATCCTTACATCCAGAGCAATGACCTTTCGGCCACCCACACGCTCTACTTCACGCTCTTGCAATACTCTTAATAATTTTGCCTGTAAGGATAAATCCATCTCAGACACTTCATCTAATAACAGCGTGCCACCATTAGCTTGTTCAAACTTACCTGGCGCTGATTGATGCGCGCCTGTAAAGGCACCTTTTTCATGACCAAACAAGGTCGCCTCAAGCATACTCTCGGGTATGGCTGCACAGTTAATAGCAATAAACGGTTCAGTCTTGCGCGTAGAATGCGTATGAATATAACGGGCTATCACTTCTTTACCCGTACCTGACTCACCAGAAATCAATACCGTTGAATCTGTCATCGCTACGCGTTTAGCCATTTGAAATAAATCACGACTTATTTGCGAGGCAATCACCGGGCCGTCACTGTCTAACAAATGCCCTACGGTGTAACGACTGACTAAATCAATTAGCGTACTAGGATCAAAGGGCTTCACTAAATAATCAACCGCGCCGGCTTGAATAGCACGTACCGATCGATCAATGCTGGCATAAGCGGTAATTAATAATACGGGCAAAAAAGGATAAAGCTTTTTGATTTCATCTAATAACTGATGCCCATCCATACCACCCATATTCACATCAGAGATAACCATGTCGAATCGCTGCTTGCTTAGGCATTCTAATGCTTGTTCACCTGAGCCTGCAGCAACGGTATTTAAGCCCGACAGTTCAAGCGTATCTACAATCGCTTCTTGCAGCGCAAGGTCGTCTTCAACAACTAATATCATTGCTGGATTGACTGTCGATGTTGGCGCTGCGTCTTGACGCTTTATACACTCTGCAGATGCGCTCATAAATTCTCTCTTTTACTGATAACGCTTTTATTGATAATTTTTTTATTCAATTAATTATTGCGCAGCATGTACACAAGGCAACTTAATCGATGCTTGCGTACCACGGCCTTCTTTGGATAATAATTCAAACTCACCTTGGTGCGCTTTGACTACAGCGCGCACAACGGCAATACCTAAGCCTGTACCTTGCGACTTGGTTGAAACAAACGCTTCTTCTTGCTGCAAACGCTGCATGATATTTTCAGGAATACCACAGCCACTGTCTTCTATTGAGATCACAATATCGTTATTTTCGCGGCGAGTGTTTAACTGAATATTCGCCCCCATATCGGATGCCTGCAATGCGTTGTTGACCAAATTGCTTAGGGCGCCAATCATGGTTTGTGAATTACAGACAATGCGTGTATCACTTAAATTATTGCTGATTAATAAGCTTGCTTGATTCGCTGATAGTGGCACATCAATGGCAATCTTTAATTCTTCGAGCATAGAACCAATAGTCATGGAATCAGATAACGTGACATCGCCCTTGGCAAAAACCAACATATCTCGAACTTGCTGTTCAAGGTTATTTAATCGCGACACAATTTTTTGTGAAAAGCGTTTAGTCTGCTCACTTGTTAAATCACGCTCACTTAAATGACCGGCATATAAAATAGCGGCCGATAATGGCGTGCGAATTTGATGCGCTAAAGCTGAAACCATTCGCCCTAAAGCTGATAGACGTTGACCTCGACTTAACTGCTCTTGTAAACGTCGGGTTTCGGTTTGATCAGTTAATAAAATAATTTGACCGGTTTCTTCTTCTAATGAACGGGTTGATAAACTAACACGCCGTCCATTTTTCATCGAAATTTCATGGCCATCATCTTTTTGCGGAGCAAAAAATTCGGCAATAATATCAACCCATTTTCGGCCTTCTAAACCACTGGTCAGTAACTCTTCGCCGGCGGGATTTATTTGCGATACTGTGCCCCATCGATCTAACACGACAACGCCGCCAGGTAATAAATCTAATAAATTACTGAGGCGTGCAGTGACTTGCTCTTTTGATCGGACTTCTTGCTCGCGTTGTAAATTGACCCGGTCGAGCTCATCGGTGAGTGCCGATACTCGCCCTTCTAATGCACGGTAAGAATCAGATAAATCGTCAGACATGCGATTAAATAATTCAAAGGTGGCCTGCAGCCCTTCTTTGCTTTTTGTATCTAGACTAAGTTGTAGATTACTATCAAGGCTGTTGTTGGGGTTATTCGCTGTATCACTTTCTAGACTATTAGCTAGTGCACTTACGGAGACAACATCCGACTCTAAACGCTCAGTTTGCATTGATTGTGCCGTCACGGAGTCTGTCGCTGTGCTGCGATCTTCGGTTGAATCAGAGGTGGTGACTGGCGGCATAATGCATCTCTATATTTGAATGAGCTGCATGCTTGATAACGCGGTTAAATCAGGATTCGTCACAGTTTCAACGCATACATTGCTTAATGCTTTGATTCTGCAATCACTGTGCCGAGAAGAATTAATTCAATACTATCAATTGGTTATGGTGATCCCTGACAATTGACACTGCTAGCGAGTCAATCTTTTGTCGGACGCTAGCAGGTAAATATAAGCTACAAGTATTAAACGCTGCCCGAATGAAGCGCTCAATGCCGATAAAAACGTGGTTGAAAACTTGGCTGCAAAGATAATTAAGCGCGACTTAAATCGTATTTACGTATTTTCTCAACCAAAGTGGTGCGTCGAATTTGTAACTTATCGGCGGCTCTTGCCACTACGCCATTAGCATCATCCAGCGCTTGCTGAATTAAATTCTGCTCTAATGAAGCAATATAGGCTTTCAGATCAATCCCCTCATGCGGCAGAAGCGGCTTGGCATCGACATTAACGATATTGGCAACCGCTTGCAGTGCAGCTAAATGCTGACTACTGGCCTCTTCGCCTTCGACCTCATTGGCCTCTTCGACATAACGAAATTTAGCTGGCAGGTCTTTTACACCGGCAACACCGTAGGGGTACATAATGGCCATGCGCTCAACGAGGTTGGCCAATTCGCGAACATTACCCGCCCAGTTGTGCTGACAAAGCGACATGATAGCCGCCGAGTTAAAACGTATAGAGCCACGTTGTTCATTCTCAAGCCGTGAAATCAATTCATTCAGTAACAACGGTAAATCTTCAACGCGCTCACGAAGCGCCGGCATTTCAATGGGAAATACATTGAGTCGATAGTAAAGATCTTCGCGGAAGTCACCGCTTTCAATCATGGTTTCGAGATTTTTATGGGTGGCTGCAATAATGCGTACATCGGCATGGTAGGTTTTGTTACCGCCGACCCTTTCAAAGGTTCGCTCTTGTAATGCACGTAAAATTTTAACCTGCATATTCAGCGGCATATCGCCTATTTCATCTAAAAATAACGTGCCACCTTGGGCCATTTCAAATCGTCCAGCACGGCTACTTATGGCACCCGTAAAAGCGCCCTTCTCATGGCCAAACAATTCACTTTCTAGCAATTCCGGGGGAATAGCTCCACAGTTAACCGGTACAAAGGGCTGCTCGCGACGTGACGAATGGTAATGTAAGTTACGCGCCACCACTTCTTTGCCTGTGCCGGATTCACCCGTAATCAAAACGGTGACCTCTTTATCGGCTACTTGCCCCATTAGCTCACGAACTTGCTGCACTTTGCGACTAGTGCCTACTAGGCTGCGAAATAACTGCGGATCACGATGCTGTGAACGATTAAATAATGCGCTGTGTTGCTCACGATAAACTTGTGCACGGTGTAGATCATCGACGACACGAGCATAATTGGGTGGCATTTGAATTTGTGAAATAACTGGACGTAAACTCTCAGCATCGAGTGAATTATCTATGGATTCGTCGCTTAGCTGAACTGCGGTTAAAGCACCGGCTACAGTACTTGGCAACGTGTTGGGATGGTCAACTAAAATCACCGGCAGATGGTTTTGCCATTGTTGGGCAATCGCTAAACGCTCGCTTAATGGTTGAGGATCATCCCCCAAAACAAGCAGTGTTAAATTGCCATTATCATTCGCTGACTGAACCTCAGGATCAAGCCATGCCTGATAAGACATAGACTTTACAGGTTCGCCAATAAAATCGAAAATTAACTGAAGGTCTTGCCGCCTACGCTCGTCACTATCCACAATAACAATGCGTGTTTCTTCCCACATACCGCTGTCCAGTAAAATGCTATTTTACGCCACCGAAAGCTCAATCCTTTGGATTTGGCATAAATGTCATAGTTTTGACTAATTTAAGTAAGGGCTTAAAAACCAGCTAAGGCAAAGTCAAAACCCTGACACTTTTGAAGGCAGGATTATGTAAGAGAATGACCAAGCAAGCAATGCTTATTCGTAAAAAAGCCTTGAAATTCATTAACTTCTTCTAAAAAAGTAAAAATACAAGCCCATATCTGAGAAGCGGTAAAACCGAGTTGGATTTTTGAGAGGAAATAGAGACTAAAACAAATAACTGCACTGAAAATGAATAATTCAACACCACATCTAAACTACAACACTTAAACTACACCTAAACTAAACTACAGCGAAGAAGTGGACGCATAATGCTCGGTTGCTGATCGCCCTGTATTGACCTCATTTAACTTAGCCGCCAGAACGTCCCGCTCCGTGGCACACTGCTGCTGCATTGACTGATAAATAGTCGCCAGTCTTTCAAGGCTTGGTTTAAGGGTCTGCATTGCTGAGCTCGCATCTTTACCTGCGGCCGCAGCGGCTGCATTAAGCATCACAATTTCTGCCTCAACACAGGGCTGAGTATAATCATTTAATTGTGATATTTTCAGCCAATCAGTATCTTTATAAGCCACTTCAAAGGCTTTAATTAACTGATCTAGCGATGGCGTTGCCGCATCACCTAATTGCCATACTGGCGATAATGTTTGACTCACTCGTACCTCTTTATAAAACCTGAATCTGCTTAGCCAGAATCGACTTAAACAGAATCGACTTAAACAGGAACCGACCTAAACAGGAACCGACTCACTGGATGGCTGAGCTAACACCTCAGCTCTAATCTCATTCCAACCAGATTGAAGCTCTCGTAACACATTGGCAGACTCATCAAGACCCAACTCATCATTCGCTATATTTGCTTCACTTAAGCGCCGTGTAACAAACGAATAAAGCGCAGTGAGGTTTGCCCCTAAAGGAGTAGCATCAGAACGATCAACCAAGTTTTCCTGCTCAGCATCTACATTCACACTATCCAGTAGGCCGCCCACAATACCAATCGCTCGACTAATCGCTTCACCTTTACCTGCTAAGTCGGCACGCTGCATACAGCCTTTAGCTACTGAAATTTGCTCCAGCGCACCAGTAAATAACATTTGAATTAAGCGATGCGGATCAGCATCGACTACACCGGTTTGCGTATTAATCGATTTGTATTGCTGCCCTGCTGGTAATTTTTTCATTAAGTCCCCAGTCATCATTAGACACTAGCTATAAACATTCATCTTTTTGAGTAAACGCCATTAACTGTTATTGCGATTATTGTTGTTAGAGGAGATTTGAGAAATTGAGTTCAACTGGCTTAATAAAAAATTACCGTTAGATTGCAAATTGGCTACCAGCAAATCCAATGATGCAAACTGTGCAGTCAAACGATCTTGATAAGCAATTAAACGCTGTTCTTGCACTAATCGCTCATCACCAATACGCTCAACATCTTGATTTAAACCCTCAGTGCGCGCATCAATAATGCCTTGCTGACCACTACCGCCTAAAAAGCCTTCTACGACAGATTGTAAACGCGTAATAACTCCCTCAGACGTATCGATCTCTGCGGGTGTAATCTCAGTAAAGTATTCAGCACCAACTAATAAACTAATAGCTGCATCTGGACCCGCTTCATCGGCGGTTAAGATAAGCTTGGCGTCTGTGCCGCCAGCACCATCATCGACTAATACCAACGAGGCCGTAATGCCTGGATTATTACTGGCATTGTTAATGAGGTCACGCACGCCTTGTAGCGTGTCATTACCTTCAAGCGTGGTGTAACTGACCGTAAAACTTTCTTCACCAACAGCAAATTCTAAACTACCATCGCCGAAAGAGGTTGTTATCGAATCAAAAAGCGATGACTCAAATTGATTATTTTGTGGCGCAGCATTGCCATCTGCTGCCAATAAACGCGCGACATCATCAAAATTAGTATCTAACAAAGCATTAAACTTTGTGCTGTTTAATGACAACTGGCCATCTCGACCAATACTGATACCAATATCGCTAAGTGTGCGCACGCCTTCAGGCTGCGTTTCATCGACAGCCGTAAAAATAGTCCGCCGCAATTGTGAATCCAAGGTCCGCAATAATGAATCGCCAACTAACACGCCAGCACTAAGGTCATCTTCACTACCGCCACGACCTAAGTCATCAATACTTTTGGATAATGCATTAAAGTTTTCAATAAACTCATTAGCCGCCGCTAGGGCCTGCTGAGTATTTTTTGTAACACTGACAACGCCCGCGGTGGTTGTTTCGGTAATGGCAGTAATCGATACGCCGTTAACCACGTCGTCAAATTGACGACCCGATGTGGATGTAATCGTCTGACCGTTAACCGTAATTTGCGCATTCACCGCTGCCGTTGCCTGGGTTAAATTTGAACCCGCAATATCACTGACATCAAAAGTTAACTGCGATAAACCCTGCGAATCAGTATCGTTAGTATCCACATCATTAACCGAAATACTAATTTCATTATCGCTACCGGCATTAGCTGCGTTAACCACTAACACCGGACCACTGTCAGCGTTAATCACACTCGCTTCAATACCGGCATTATCGACCGAGGTATTAATCGCTGCCGCAATCGCATTAAGCGAGCTGTTAGCAGAATCAATGATGACGGAAAAAGAAGGCTGGCTACCTTGTTGAATAATTAGTGTGCCACCGCCAATAAGGGCATCAGCACTGCTAATGGCGGTGTTAGTGATATCAACAAAGTTACTGCCAGAAAGCGACTGCGACTCACCCGCCTCAACAACCTCAACACTGTAATTGCCTAAACCTGCATTAACGGCTGCACTCACAGTAAAAGCATCTGGATCCGAAGAACTGACCGTACGCGCTTGAAAGGTACTGATATTACCAATGGATGTTAGCGAACCATTAAACAGTGAAACCGAACTTTTCAGTAGACCATAGGCCGAAATACGTTCAGTGGCGAGCGCGGCTTGAGTATCTAAGCGACCAAAGCGCAGCTGTTGCTCAGACGCCACAAGACCGTCAACCAACGTCTGTAGGTCTAAACCAGATCCAACACCAAGAGAAGAAACACTCGCCATATGTAAGTACCTTACCTTTTAACTAAAAAGCTATAACTAAAATGTATAGCTAATATGCCAAAACCAGCATGCCATTGAAGCGACAAATAATCGTGAAGCCAACGACACTGCCAACTAGCCTTGTACATAACGCAAATTGTGTGCCAGTTGATGTCACTAATGATTCATTATGGCCTGAGCGAACCTCGTGACTTAGCGGCCCTTAACCACTGTATCGGTTTAACCGCGGTATCACCGGTAATAAAGCGTGAGTCACTGATCTTTGAGCCATTCACTTCGGCAAATTATTAGCCGTTAATTAAATGACGCTTGTTTTGACTACCGCCTGAACGAATACTTTAACAGCTGTTTAAACAGTACATGGACAAAGTTTGAAACTTTTTGCGGCAATATCTTGCCGCTACTGCCCATTTGAATAAGCTGATAATTGATAGTATCAGCAATAGCGATGGATTGAGCCCCAGCTTAATTATTATTGGCGCCCTAAAACGAAACTGTCGGCTGAACGAAATAAATCACTCACCGACAGATTGAAAAGTATTCATGTTAGTCATTAGAATACGTTAAAGAAGCTAACTGATGTCACCCTCTTTAACGCTAGCCTTTTGACCCTACTGAAGCAGACTTAATACTTGCTGCGGTAATGCATTGGCTTGCGCTAATACAGAAATACCGGCTTGTTGAAGAATCTGATTACGCGTCAAGCTGGCTGTTTCTGCTGCAAAGTCAGCATCTTGAATACGACTTCTTGCTGCCGATACATTCTCAGACACACTTTGTAGGTTAGAAATAGTTGACTGCAATCGGTTTTGAACCGCACCAATACCTGCTCGAAGTGAATCAATACCCTGAATCGCCGCATCAACCACTGCGATAGCCGCTTGTGCACCGGCTTGAGTACCAATATTAGCTGAAGCCACATTACTTAATGTACTGGCATTAGCCGTAGTCGCTGCAAATAAACCACCCGCATTCGCCGAAGTTACCGTAAATGCAGAAGCCGCACTAAACGAAACCGAACCACCGACAACAAAGGCATCATCAGCCGCTGCCGTTACAACATCAGCCGCACCTGAATTAGCGCCAGCTGAGGTTAAGCCTTGAACCGTTAAAGAAGAACCTGCGCCTACTAAGGCATCGAAAGTAATATCTCGACCTTCTTCATTCGTCAATACTAATGTGCTGCCTTCAGAAAGTGCAGTTACACCCGTAACACCGGCTTGCTGATTAATCGCATCCGCTAGGCCTGACAAATCATTAGCGCTTGTAACGTTAACGGTAATGCCCGCTGCGTTAAAGTTAGTTGCCGTACCTGCTGCATCTGTAGAGCGTGAACCTAGAGTAAAGGTATAGCTGGCTACTGCAACACTAGAAATTCGTACTTGTGTTCTTGCTTCGGCAGTAACACCTGTTGTTGCTTCATTAGCATTTACTAAAGCAGCGATAGAGTCTGATGTTTGACCAACACCAATATCTAATGCTGGGGCTGTTGTTCCTAATGGGCCGCTTACCGTAAGATCTTCAGCAGCAAGTACCGTATTCGCGCCAACTGCTGCGGCAGCCACCGCGCTACTTAATGTACCTGTAGGCGCAACTGTGTTTGCACCAATGGCCGTAGCTCGTGCATTACCAATAGAAACGCTAATGGTTTGGTTCGCTTCCGAACCGACTTGGAATGTCTCTGTACCAAAAGAACCGTCTAATAATGCACGACCACCAAATGATGTCGTCTCTGCAATTCGGTTAAGTTCTTGTTGAAGCTGTGACACTTCTTGTTGAAGTGCTGCTCGTTCAGTGCCCGAATTCGTGCCGTTAGCTGACTGAATAGACAGTTCGCGAATTCGTTGAAGAATATTGGTTGATTCTTGTAATGCGCCCTCAGCTACTTGAGCGAGAGAGATACCGTCATTCGCATTACGAATAGCTTGGTTCAAACCACGAACCTGCGAAGTAAATGCATTTGAAATAGCAAGGCCGGCAGCATCATCACGAGCACTATTGATACGCAAACCAGAAGATAGACGGTTAAGCGATACATTTAAGGCTTCTTGAGAACTATTAAGATTTCGCTGTGCCGTTAACGAAGAAATATTGGTATTGATAATCTGAGGCATGGTGGTGCTCCTATTCTGTAAATAACGGACCGTAAGAATGGTGATGCTGCGTTAAAACTAGATTCTATAAATAAAACGCCAAACACTTTTTTTTGAATTCCTATTTCTTGTTTGCCAGAGGTAATAAAACAAAGAACCCTCTTCAAACTTAGTTACCGATATAACGGCCGGTTCTATTGAAGCTTTAGGCTTTTTTATAAGCAAAAGTGTGAACTAGCTCGACTCATAGAAAGGTTTAGATCAATTGACCTAAAAGAGCGAATAGAAATAAAGTAAATCGGTAGGAAAACCTTTAAAAAGCATAAGAACCGTCGAGAAATATTACAAAAAACGTGAGGATTGTTTGATAATTGAGCGTTTAGCAGTAATAGGGCTTGAATTGTAAAAACATCGAAATAAATAATTATTTTTAATTTTTTTTGGTCTGCGGGCTAAAGTTTATAAATTAAGAGGGAGATTTTAGGGTTTGAGGGAAATGAGGATGATTTAGTG
>Ga0209406_1002878_pt1 | contig 11247 bp, 16 predicted proteins | sample COGITO_mtgs_1204_FD_184808 | JGI IMG/M metagenome (GOLD analysis project Ga0209406, IMG submission 184808) | Pelagic marine microbial communities from North Sea - COGITO_mtgs_120426 (SPAdes) (version 2) | ecosystem: Environmental > Aquatic > Marine > Epipelagic ...
AACAGATCTACCTAATAGGTATTGATACTGCTTCCTCTTGTGGTCTATTTTGCCTCCGTTCCGTTCATAGATGGTAACTGCTAAAGCTTGTTGTATGACATCCTTAAAGGTCATTACAGGTACTCCTTCAGTGTTCTTTATCTCTACGAAGTGAAGCCAACATAATCTCCTAAGAGCATCTGTCTTTGTCGGGTTAGCAAAAGATAGCATCCACTGGTCAAAGATCACTTCAGCATCTTTCAAGTGACAACTGTTTCTAATAGCAATGAGAGCGAAGTCTAACTCTATTTCCAATGTTGGTTTTGAAACAGATGGAGATCCATGAGATAAGTACTTAGATTTACAGTTAAAACATAACTGAGATATTGGATCTAGATTAACTAAAGCACCACAACAGGAACATCCACCTCTAAGTCTATCTTGTATGTAGTGTTTTCTCTCTGTAGTGAAGTTATTCATAGTGAAAAGAAGATAATTGAAATGAAGTTAACATAAACGAAGACAATATAATTGAATTTAATATAATAGAATATAAAGGGACTAGGTAACCTAGTAGGTAGGTAGGTGGTGACCTAGTAGGTAATAACACAAGAAAAGGAATTGTTATAATATGAGAATAATTTGTAGAATGAGGCGAATAATTGATCATGTTATTATTTATTATTAATATGTTAATAATCTGCTTTCATATATTCATCATCTTCTATATATCCATTGTTATCAACATTTTGTATTTTATTAGATTCTGTTATTTCTGATTTGTTATTAATTTTATCAGTAGTTGTTATTCTATCTTGAGGTATCATAAGTGAATTATATAGAACAACAGAGTTTTGATATGCTTTTTTAGTTTTATGATCACCTTCTTTTCCATTTTTGTTAACTACAGAATTTAGAAAATGTTTTCCTTCACTAAGGTCTAGAAACTTCAAAGAAGGGTTACATTCCAAAAGAGCTGCAAAAGCATCGTTAACACCGGCTCCTAAATGCTCGTGAGCGACTTTCAAAACCTTCTGGTGTTTGTTAGACCATGGAGTTAGTAAATAAACTTCAGAACTGATCCTCGCCCACTGTACGTAATTATGAACAATCAAGTGGTCTTCTCCAACTTTTTTGATGAAGCCTTTGGTTAGATTAAAGAAGTTTTCTTCGTCCTTTATTCGGTCCATTGGAACATTTGCTTTGTGTGCTATGTCTTCTAAATCTAGCGGAAGAAAACCGGCATAATCTGCACTGGCATAAATCGTAAAATAACAGGCTTTGATGAAGTCAGGAGTCTTTCTAAATTTAGGGTCTTTTATGATATCTGAGTTGAATGGTAAGTAATTCATTTTTTGTGTGATGTTGTTAAAATTTAAATAAATATTGGTCTAAATGAGATTATGTTAAGTGAGATACTTCAAACGATTGCCAGTACTCTAAAGGTACTAGAAATCCAACCTCCTTTCCGTTTTCAACCGCATGAACATTGCTCATTAAGGTTTTTTCATATTTATAATCTGATGCTAGATCCAATATGTAGATGCTATTGTTTTCCAAACATAAAACTACGAACCAGGGTTTAGCGTTAACCATTACCTTCGCCCATTGAGTTAGTACCTCAACCTTCTTTTCAGCAACAAACCAACCAAATTTAAATAAATTCTGACGGGTTTTTATCTCACCAATTATATTAACAAAATTATCGTTACTTAGGGTGAAATCTATCTTTTCCCAAAGGGGTGTATTCCATGCTTTATAACCTGTAAATTTCTCAAGATTCTTTAGTACAAGTTGTTCATGCTTGGCACCCTTTCGATGATCGTTTGTTAGCTTACTCATCGAGGAGAGCCTCCACTCTATTTTTCAATTCTGGGCAATCATAAGCCAGCCTTTTTGCAACTTCAACGGATGCTTTTTTTTCGTTTATCCAAGGTGACTGCCTAAAATACAATCCGGATACAATTAGAAGGTAACCACACAATCTATACAATCTATGATATTGCTCTAGCTTTGGTTTGCGATCTAGCATTGCAGAGTTCAAAGCTTCTCTTAGTGCTAATGTTACTGGGTGATCCATCTTTGCTCTTTTTTGGTATAGTTGAGCTGTTCTAAATCGCACTACCTTTGGATGGCTAATACTTTTAAACATTCTCTTGAATAGATTCTTATCTGAACTTTTCACTATAGAACCCCTCCTACTAATTTGCTTCGTTTCTCGTACCATTGATCTAATTCAATCCTCGGTATCCTTATTTCTCCTTTGCTTCCTAAACGCCTGAAAGGAAAACTTAACTTATACCTTCTTACCCATGTGCGGATTGTTGAAGCATCAAAGCCTAGGTAATATCCAGCTTCCTCTGTTGTCATGTAGTGAGGTGGTGAAACATTAATTAAACGCTTCTGTTCCTCAGTTAGGGACCGGTTTGGTCTACTCATAATTGTACTTCCTTGTCTATATACGCCAACAAACTCAGAGCCTCTATAACTCAGAATCCGTTAAAAATTAATTTTAATATATAGACGTTACCGAAGAGAATACTTCCGAGATGTGGCTGGCTCAAAAGCGTGACTCGAAACCTACTCGACGCAGTTAAGTCCGAGTGAGGCACGGGATAATAGTACCACCGATCATAACTAGGATTTGGACCTTATGTTAGAGAGCGTAAACAATACCTTTTCAGCTTGTTCATATTCTAACATGCACCCTCAATTTCAATTCACCAAGAAAAAAATTACATTAACTATAAAAAAGTTATAACTTACTCCTTATTAAAGCATAACAAAGCCCCACTCCCAAAAGAAAGTGAGGCTTCATCACACAAAAGTTCTTTAAGATCTATGTACCAAAACTAACAATTTTATCTGTTGTTGTCGATGGTACTAAATTCAAAAATCTTAAACCAGCTTTCTTGGTCACTCTCCTGTTTACATAGTTGGAGTGAAGCACATCACTTGAGTGTCCAAAGTTCTTGGTAATATAGCTTTCATCGTATTGTCCTGACATCCACATATAAGAAGCACAAGAGTGCCTCATAAAGTTGTTTGTGTCTCCGGCTGATTCCTTCTTTGAATTAATTACCAAACCCAAAGCCTCGATCTTCTCTTGAGCTTTAACAGGTAGGTTAGCACTTAATGTACTCCTCCCCTTTTCGTCCGCCTGTTCATCTCTTAACCCAACAAGCTCCATCAGTCTTCTTCTTCTTTTTGTGAAGTTCTTAGGGATAATCGGATGTGATCTATCACAGAGTGATAACCACTTTTTGAATTGATCTGTTATTTCAACGGCTCTTCTTCTGCCTAGCTTTCCATCTGCGTTAATTATAACTCTGTCTTCGTCTACATCATCCAAGATTATATCTTCCCACTCCAGATTCTTAATTTCGCTTGTTCTGCAACCGGCAAAGATTCCAATACAAAAGAATGAAAACATACCAAACTCCTTATCAGTCGCTAGTGCTATTCGCAGAAGAGCTTCAGCCTGGTCTACTGTTAAAACAAAAGGTTGTTTAGCTTCCGTGCTCTTGGGCTTTGGAATATCAAACTCAAACTTTCCTGACAGAGGCATAACACTAAGCTTTCCCATTTGTAGAGACCACTTGAAGAACAAGTTAATCTCAGTACGATTATTTTTTAGAGAGGTGGGATCTTTAAATTGGGTTAGTAATAGATTTGCCAGCTCTCTTCTGTACTTTGGTTTGTTAAAAATTCCTATCGGTTCACTCAGGAAAGGATTTAAAAGCTTATTCTTTGTGTAACGATGACCTTTTAGAGTGCCTTCCTTGTAACCAGCTTCAACTCTGAAGTTATACCATTGGGTCCAGCTCTCTTCAACTGTATCTGTGGACTCCTCTTCGTTTTGGTAGGTTAGCCAATCAGCAACAACTTCTCGAATAGACATAGATATATTTCCCCTGTCCTGTAAGAGTTTTACTGCTTCCAGATAGTCTGTTCTTTCGGTTGCACCCAAGTTTAGGTCTTGATTTCGTAGCTCTCCGTTTAAGAGGAGTACAAAGTCTTCAGCCTCTTCAAAGGTAACAAATGTGGTGATACGCTTTAACTCTCCCTCTTCTCCGTGTTTACCTCTCGGATTGTTCCTTGGATCTTTAATCGGTGGTACATTACTATTGAAGTTAACTTGCCACTTGTACTTTTCACCTTTGTTTGGTTTTATAGTACATTCGTATTCACTAACTTTTCTACGATGATGATTTCTTTTGGTTTTTATGCTCATGTTTTCTCGGTAGGTTTAAGCAGAGGATCATGCATAAGTAAGTCAAAAACAAGTCAAAAATAGAATCATGCTTAATGCATACGATAATATATATTTCATAAATAACTGTTTATAATAGACTTGCTCCTGTAGTTCAATGGATAGAACATTGGTCTCCGGAACTACCATTCTTCACTTTGGAAAATGCGTTTAAAGCTTTGAATAAGCCCCTACCCTACTATTTATATGGGGTTTAGCAGATTGAAGTTTTTACACCTGTAGAGTTTATATTCTTATATGTTACTCTGTGGGGTGTATTTGTAAGTCAAAATCGAGTCAAAAAAAATTCTAAGTGGAGGAGCTAGTGAAAAAACCTTTGGGGGTATCGGGGTAATCTTAACGACTGCGTATATATGTAAGTCTAACAGATTTTTTCGGAGTTTTTAGCGAAGAGTTAAAGTAACATCAGCAACAAATTGGTTAAAAGTTAAACCTCTACTTATGTAAGTTTCTAAATGATCCATGATGTCGGGTCGGCGATTAGCGAATCCACTTTCAGCTCTTACGGGCAAATTAAATAAAAATTTATCCTGACTAAATGACGGATACTTTAATGCAATAAAAAGAAGCCACATCCACATGTCCTGCCTTGCTTCCATAACATCTTCATAATAATTCATAATTGGCTCTCGTGGATCAAAATTTTCATCCGACAAGCTCACTGAGTTATTATTTGAGTTTTGCTTTATTATTTCTTGTAATTCGTTACTCATAGGATTCACCTATTAAGTTATTTTTTAATCATAATCGAATGAATTATCTAGAATCGAACGGCAACTGTACTTTCTAAAGCGTATCGCTGAATTGCTCCAAGTACCTAGTTCTCACTAAAATATCTCTTAGTCCTAACAGCATCAGTGCTTTATATTGTTAACTTCTTCCTTCGAACGGCAGATTTACGATCTCAAACCCATCACTCAGTCGCTCAAGTTGTCTAGTCCGAAGCACTGAATCTTAGGAGATATCGGGGTAATTTATCCGTAGCGTATATAAGAATACCCTCTCAGATTTTTTCTACTGAAAATTACTCAAACCCTATCTGTAGGTAATTCTTTAACTTTGAGAACCAATCAGACCTATGGTGTATAACTTTAGTCTTATTACTCGTTTTTAATTCAGCTTTAGTTCTTCTGGAAAGAATCTTCCAATCACCTTCAATTATATAAATAGCATTTCCGTAATTAACACTTTCTAGAACTACCTTATCAGTGTCTTCAAAAAGCAAAGCGAAGTAATCAGAGAATGTTTCAAACCCACGATAGACTGATTTCGGTTCTAATTCATAAATACGCTTGAATCGTTCTCTAGCTACTTCGACTTTATTTGGGTCTAGTTTACTGCCACTCTTTATTACTTGTTCATTAAAATGAGATTCAAAGGAAGACCAATCAGTACCAACAGGAAGGAGTGTCCAATTAACTTTTTCTATGATTTTTGTATTTGCAGTATTACTCTTAGATAAGCGTGCTTCTCGGCTTTTTTTTAGATCAGCTTGGGTGACTGTAAAGCCTCTTTTTACTTTTTTGGATTTGGGGAGTGAACGATTTTTATTTTGTTTCCTACTCTTAGAACTACTATTTCTTAAATTTGGAAAATCTGGATTAATACCAAACCTTTCAGTATACTGTTTTTTTTCTTTATATTCCTTGATCCTCGCTTTATCCGTACCTCTTGATGATTCTTCGTGACGCCTGTGTCTTTCAAACCACTCATCGTAAGTTTCTTGCTTACTTCTACCCATCTAATTAGATACCGTTAAAAGTTTAAAAGCCTTGGGTTATTTATTTGTAGCTAAGTTCATTTCTAAATTAAGTTGGAATAATTAACCTCTTTAAAAACTCTCCCAGACCGAATCAAACGCTGGATCATCTAGAAAGTCTGCCTTGAATGACCCATTGAGTTTAAACACTCGCCTAACTAAATTCTTCGCCTCCTCCACATTGCCTAGAATTGCATGGTACTTGCCCAAGCGAAAGAGATACTCTGCTTCCTCACAGAACCGATCCTCCGCATCCTTTAAACATTGAATCGCCTTCTTAGTATCTCCTAACTGATGTTGTGCATCTGTATAGTTTAACAACCACTCAAGACTGTTAGGTTTACTCTCTGTCTTAAGCTTCGCCATAGTCATAGCTAGCGTCCATTCCTTCGCATCTCTGTAAGTCTTATAGCGTGCTTCAACTACTAAAGGATGCCAACGATCTTCCTCAAAGGGTATATCCTCTAAGATGAGTATCGACTCATCAAACATGCCCAATTCACGATAGCCGTTAGAGCGGGAGAGACGGGTGCGGAGGTTCATTATGATTCGAAAGGAGTAAGGAAATTTATTCCTCCGTAACCCTTAACTCTTTTGAAACTTTTATCTTCAAGATCAAATTGTAATTCTCCCTCATATAAAACTCCATTTCCATCAAAAGTACGAATGATCAAATTACCCGATGTGGAGACTTCCCATGCCATTGGAAAACCACTTTTTCTTAAACTTCCTCTATTAACTCTTTTCCAAACGAGATAACCATCAAGACTTCCATCTTTATTCAGATCAATCTTCTCCCTCTTAAATTCGAATAAATTAAAAGTCCTTGATCCAACAACCTCATCCATCCATTTACTTTTTGTTAAGTGATAAACAGCTCTTTCTTTACTCCAAAACTCACCGCTTGAATCAGTTCTTGTTCGAGCTTCAGTAATATACTTCTGATCCTCTTCAGAGAACATAGTCGGAACTAGTGTAAATGTTTTTCCATCACCTCGCTTAATCTCAATTTTATCCTTTTTGAAACGAATCAAAGTGGCTTCCATTTTTACTCCATTGAGGTTAGTCCAAGTTCTTTGCGGTTCTACACACCATAGATTGGCAGAAGCAAAAAGAATAAGTAAAAGTAGGCGAGCGATCATAGGAACATTGATTTATCAATTAACTAAAAGCCTATGTTAATGAATCCCCATTGTTGTAGAATTGCCAAGACTATAGAACCACCCATTACGATTATGAAAAAATATATCCATGAAGTACCTGGCATCTGTTTTATAGTTACTTTCTGAATAGACTGACAATTTTGATTATTATCAATACACCAATTAGGGCAAATATCCACCAGTTCTCTTTTATTGCATTGAAGATATTGTCTTCAAGCGGAGTTATTTCAGCGAGGAGTTGCATCATTTACCCTCTAAACTTCGTCCACCCACCATCAGGCAGATTCGCATTCCAAACATAGACTTCATTGTTAATTGACTTCATGTAGTACCAAGAACCATTAGTGTAAGAATAGAGCCAAGGTGTATCAGTAAAGTAACACCAACCTAACAAAGTATCGTATTGAACAGAACCCGATGAATTATTGTTAGCTACTTGGGTGCTACTGTTTGGGTTAGTCCATTCTGTTCCACTCCAAGCTAGTGTTGTTGATCCAGTTGAAGATGCCCGTTGAATCGCGATTGTAACAGTAGCAGATCGATGATTTCCAAGTGATACTTCATTACCTGTTAAATATATCCGACCAGGACCTACACACATTGTTTGTGGGTTACTCGTATCACCAAAATTAACCATAAACACATCATTTCCATCATCGAAAACAACGCTATAATTAACTCCACTTACAATTTTAGCCACATCACCATTACCTAATTCAACCTGATCAAACACATAATTTTGATAATTTTGGTTTTTATTAGAGTCCCAAAGAGTATTAAGTGTAATAGTTTGTATCGCAGCAGTATTACCATCTGCCCTGAGCTTTACATACTCATATTTTTCCGCACAAACAGAAGTTAGGAATAGCGTTAAACCAATTGTTAGAGTTAAGTGTATTTTTTTCATTGTGGGATTATTGATTGAGAGAGGATTAAATTACAGACATCGTGTTTCATCAATCTTAATTATATTTAAGCACTGTATGTACTGATTTTTCCTATCGTAGCGTTAGGATAATATTACCATCTCCTCCGTTGACTAGATAACTTCAATCAACCTATCATCACCAAGTGCAAATCTATGTTCACATCAGTGGTAAGAATTACGGTCCGTATTCCATCGATCAACTCCGTGAGTATGTAAGCAAAGGAAGTTTTAAGAGTAATAACCAAGCTTGTTACGATGGAAAGAACTGGGTAAAGATTTCAGATATTCCAGGGTTTGTTAAAGTAGCCGAAAAGCCCAAGCAAGAAACAGTATCTACTCAACAAAAGCCAAGGAAGAAGTTGCTAGGTATAAAGCTACTGATTGTTGGGTTCTTTCTGGCACTCGTTGCTTCACTTGCTGGATTAACTTACTATCTGTTAGGTGGAGATGCGAAGGAAGAAGCAACTGCATCTGTTACGAGTAACGAGAACTTATTTATTCTAACACCTGATCAAGTAGTAGATGTGTATGATGGAGACACTTTCAAGATTGATTTACCAAGTATGCATCCATTGTTCGGAGATGATCTAGCTATTCGTTTGTTCGGAGTTGATACACCTGAGATGAGAGGGACAACAGATGAGGTTAAAGCATTAGCTATGCAAGCCCAAGAAGTAACCGAGAAAGCTCTTAAAGGAGCAAGTAAGATCGAACTAAGGAATCCTCAACGAGGGAAGTATTTTCGTATCATAAGCGAGGTGTGGATCGATGGAGAATCGCTTGCTGATATGTTAAAGAAAAAAGGATTGGCTAAAGACTACGATGGCGAGGGAGCTAGACCTGAGTGGTGATATGAATTTAATCTAAAAAAAAGGAAAAATATGAACGAAGATGAAATTAAAATAAAACGAAGATCGAAATGGTCATCAATTCAAAGAATACTAGGATTATTTCTTATTGGGTTAGGGTTAGTCCTATTCGTTATAAGTTTTACTGTAGGTAGAAATATGGATTTTGTGATATCAGGAACCTTGATATTTATAGGTGTTCAATCCTTATTCATTTCTTTTCTAATTGATGTCTTTACCGATGTTAGGTGGTACTTAAGCAAGGTCACAGAAAATTCTGACTTAACTAATAATTATTTGGGTCATCAATACAGAATGTCGCAAAATGACAGTCTAGAATGATTTACAAAAAGATGTTTAAAAGGGGTCGCTAAAGACTATGATAGCGAGGGGGTGAGGGATTATTTCCCGTATTGAGCTTTGAGTTCTCCCATGAGTTTTACGCATTCTTTTCGAGTAATTTCTTTGTCAATCAACCTCTTAATTAATTGTTTTTTGGCCTCCTCGTAACTCGGTCTACTCGTTCTCTCATTGTAAGAAGGTTTGGGGGATGAGGGTGGGTTCGATCCAATTGAAGTTATTTTTTCATTTGAGTTTAATGCTTTAAGAGGAACTAATTGATTTTTGTTATAAGATGGTGAATTATCTTTTGATAAAAGAGTCTGTGTGTTTGTTTGAGTATTCGATTCACCAAATGTCTTTAAATCAACATTCGTTCTTGTGCTTGTCACTTCGGTCAGTTTTGAATTAGTGAAAGTTATATTTACATTTTCAACCTCCATCTCTACGCCAGTAAACGGATGGATAAAGGGAATTCCTCTATTTGATTGGTTTAAGTTGTAAGTGTAAATAACAAGGTTCTGTTGATGGTTGTAAACATGAATAGGCTTTCCCAGTATTTGAGAAACTTCGCTTGTAGACATCCCAAGTTTTAACCTACCAAGGTCATCTCTTTTAATATGCCTAACTCCACAACTGGTGAGAAAAATTAACAACAAAGACGCGATTGAAAGTAAATTTAATTTCATTTATTTAGATATTTTAAAAAAAGAAGAAGAGTCAAACCGCAATGTTGCTAAATTAAACTTTAAAATAATTTGCTAAAAGTAACTTAAACCCGGTTAAAGTAGGGTCAGAGAATTTCTTACTAAACTAAAACTGTAAGAAAGAGAAAGCTAGTTAATCTTCACTGACTCTTTTCATCAACTCAGTGTATTCCTGTCTAGTTATCTCTTTGTTAATGTACTGGCGTAGAAGTTTTCTTCTTAGATCATCATCTTCAGCTTTTCTAACTGTTGACGATTGCGAAGTTGTGCGGGGCCTTGATGATCCTGATCTAGCTTTAATCGGAATTACAAAACTACCCGCATATTTTCTGTGCTTATCTGTTATTGCGTCAGTAATCCCAAAGTCGATAAATACTGCACTAGCTATAATTTTAGCACCCATTTCACTTGTTATAACACCCTGTGCGGTTCGGCCATCATTTGTTTTGGCATTGTATTGAAGTCCATCATCACTTTTTCTAACGCTTACGGTCCCAGGTATATCCATCTTCCATGATCCTCTTTTGTTTCTAAAAGTACATTCACCTTCAGAACCGTCACTAAATGATACGGCTATTGGAGTCATTGCATCCTCTGTTAGTGTTGCACAAGCACCAAGTGATAAAAGCAGAAGTGAAATTAAGAGTTTTTGGATCATTAAGCTTTTATCTTGTACTATTTAAATCGACTCAAGCCATTAATTTATTCCCTCACCTGAAAAGGTAACTCCACCACCACCTGAGCTTCAGCTAACTTCTCTATATTTCTGTTACTCATCACTGCATCTCTAGCTCCTAGTATACCCAAGCATTTAATATAACAGGAAGCATCCCCTGAGGATAACTCATCTGTCTCCATCTTCTTTTTGAAGTGGTTAACTAATGCAATCACATGGTCTAATACATCGTCTTGTTTCATATTTTTAAAGTTCTGTTAATCTTAGCTATAAACTTAGCAACACCAGCTCCTAGGAATATATCGTTAAATGCCTGGTGAAATAGCCTTGGTCTTCGTTGTAGATAACGCCTCTCACTCTTGTCGTAAGGTTCTAATTGTTTAATTCTTCTTTGCTTATTCCATACGGTACAAACAGATCGACCTAGTAGGTAATGATACTGCTTCCTCTTGTGGTCTATTTTGCCTTCGTTCCATTCATAGATGGTAACTGCTAAAGCTTGTTGTATGACATCCTTAAAGGTCATTACAGGCACTCCTTCAGTGTTCTTGATCTCTACGAAGTGAAGCCAACAT
>Ga0209406_1002909_pt1 | contig 11170 bp, 14 predicted proteins | sample COGITO_mtgs_1204_FD_184808 | JGI IMG/M metagenome (GOLD analysis project Ga0209406, IMG submission 184808) | Pelagic marine microbial communities from North Sea - COGITO_mtgs_120426 (SPAdes) (version 2) | ecosystem: Environmental > Aquatic > Marine > Epipelagic ...
TGCTTTTGAGTTGCTGATGAGCTTTCTTTTGATTGCTTTATTGGATTCCCTACGAGCATCATGTTTTTGGTAACTGGCTCATTTATTGGGAATCCTAAAAAAATTATTTTTGAAAATTGTTTTAATACTTTATTAGAAGTTCCCAGAATTGCATTTTGCTCGTGCAAGAAAAGAGGTTTTCTGCAAACCCATGCTGACAAACCGACAGGTAAAGAGACATAACCCCCGAAGCAAACAACGTAATCAATCTTATTTTTTTGCAAGTAAAAAATACTTATAAAAATTGATGTTATTAAACCTATTAATGAAGTAATTTTAAAAATTAAATTCTTTCCTCTGAAGCCTCTCATGGGAATAGTTAAAAGTTTTATATTGTTAGGTAGGAACAACTCTTTTTTCTATGCCAGTTTTTGTTCCAATCCAAATAACCTCATGATTATTTTTAACACATTCTTTACCAAACTCTAATGCTGGAAAAACATGGCCTCCGGTTCCTGCTGCAGAAATTAAAAATTTCATTACTTTATCGTTTTATTTTCAAAATTAATTCTTAAAACCATGCCTATTAAAAACATAAATAAAATTAAGCTTGTTCCCCCGTAGCTCACAAAAGGTAAAGTTAAGCCTTTTGTCGGTAAGATTCCAAGATTTACCCCTATGTTAAATACTACTTGAATTGCGATTAAAATACCTGCACCAAAAGCAAGTAATCCTTGAAATAATTTTCCAAGCTCTAGCGCTTTAATGGATGTTGTAATAATTCCAAAAATCAATAAAGCAAACAGAAAAATCACTATCAACCCTCCAAGCAATCCAAATTCTTCAACAATTACTGCAAAAATAAAATCAGTATGTGGCTCTGGTAGGTATAAATTCTTTTGAAGACCATTTCCTAAGCCTACGCCTAGCAACTCTCCTCTGCCAATACCAAGCAAAGCGTTTGATAGCTGCCATCCGGGCCCATAAAAATGGTCAAACGGTTCAGTAAATGAAATAAATCTTATATATCTATATGGCTCTAGATAGACTGCAATGGATGCCAAGCTCCCCATTAATAAAATTAATAATGAAAATTGAAAGAATGAAATCCCTGCAAAAAATAGCACGGCAATTACTAAAGCCCCAATTACCAATGTTGATCCAAGATCAGGTTGAGACATGATCAATAACCCGAAAAGAGCTAATACAATCAAGGGTCTAAAAAACCCCAGTGAAGTATTAATTTCACTTAGTCTTCTAACGCAATATCCTGAAATATATATAACTAAAGCTAGCTTACTTACTTCAGAGGGTTGGATATTGATTGGTCCGATTCTGATCCACCTTAAACTTCCGTTGACCTCTGTACCCACCCCCGGAAAAAAAAGAGCAATAAGCAAAAGCAAAGAACCAATTAAAATTAACCAATCTAATGTGAGAAATAAGTTTGATGGAATACTTAAGGCAATTATTGTTGCAAGAATACCGATAATTAAAAAAATTACTTGCCTCGAAGCAAAATGAAAGGGGGTTCCATAAAGATCCTCCGAAACATATACACTTGATGAAGCAACCATCACCAAACCAATGAATAACAAACAGAAATATGGAAGAGCAATTAATATATTGTCTCGATCAATCATTTGAGCCCAATGCTAATTTGATAAAATGATCTCCACGTTCTTCAAAATTTTTATAATCTTGTCCGCTAGGATGGCCTGGTGAAAAAAGTATATTGGTTTGGCAGTGATATACATCTTTAAAAATCAAATTCATTACTGATGAAAGACCTTGATTGCAAAGTAATATTTTATCTGGATGAAATATTTTTTTTGATATCTCTTCTGCGTGTTTGCCAAAAATATATACCTTTGTTGGGCCGATAATCTTATAACTATCATATTGCTCTTTACTTGGATCCCCACAAAGGATCAACACATAAGGACTAGACATTTTATTTAGCGCAAATTTCAATGCAGTTAAATTAGTAGCCTTTGAATCATTTATAAACACTAGTTGATTATGTATTCCAACATGCTGCCGTCTATGCGGCAGTTCGTGCAATGCAATATCTTGAACCTCTCTGAGTTTTCTTCCAGTGATCATTGACCATAGTTTTTTAGGGTTTGATTCTTGTGTTGATATTTTTGATTCTTTGATTCTTTTTTTTACATTAGTGTACTCTGTTTGATTCTTTGATTCTTTTTTTTACATTTGTGTACTCTGCAAAAGTTCCATGATGATCAATGTGATCAGGTGCAATGTTTAATAGCACTCCAAAGTCTAGCTTAATATCCTTGACCTTTTCTAGCTGAAAGCTGGAAAGCTCAATGATAGAATATGAACAAGAATTAATACCATCTAAAACAGGTGTGCCAATATTTCCAATCAATTGAGAATCTTCTAACAGCTGATGTAATTGATAACAGCAAGTGCTTTTTCCATTTGTGCCAGTAACTCCAATCTTATAAGAGCTATCTTCTTGAAAAAAAATATCTAAATCTGTCAGGTAGGCTAATTTATTAAATTCTCCTTTTGTATAAAGCTTCTTTAGATTAATTCCTGGACTCAAATAGATCATTTCATAAGAACTTAATAAGGTTTGATCAGGTAAGTGATTGGATATATTTGGTCCTTTTAGATTTTTATCGTAAATATCAAAAGCTATGTCTTTTTTTGTTAAATATCTTTCAAAAGATTGGCCTGTGATCCCATAACCAAAAATAAGAGATTTCATAGAAATTTATCTTAACTTCAAGGTTGCCAAAGCAAATAAAACAAGCACAAAAGTTATAATCCAAAATCTAACGATAACCTTTGGTTCCGCCCAGCCCTTTAATTCAAAATGATGATGAATTGGTGCCATTAAAAAAACTCTTTTACCCCTTAATTTATAAGAGCTGACTTGAATAATAACGCTTAAAGTTTCCATCACAAAAACCCCTGCCATAATTGCAAAAACTATCTCATGCCTCACTAACACTGCCAGAGTACCTAGAATTCCTCCAAGCGTTAAAGATCCCAGGTCACCCATAAATATCTGTGCAGGATATGTGTTGTACCAAAGAAACCCTATGCCAGCTCCAATCAATGCTCCACAAAAAACAATCAACTCTCCGCTAAGAGGATTAAATGGAATAAATAAGTAATCAGAAATAATCAAATTTCCTGATGCGTAAGCAATTAGACCGAGGCCTCCAGCTATTAACACAGATGGCAAAATTGCTAACCCATCTAGGCCATCGGTAAGATTAACAGCATTAGATGAGCCCATAATTACAAAAATGCTTATAGTCAGGAAAATAAGTGGTGAAATTGTAAATATATATTCTTTGTTAAAAGGCAAAATAAAAATTTGTTCATTTCCACTGGGAGAAACTTGCAACATAAACAACATTGCAACTAAAGAAAAAATAAACTGCAATATGAGCTTATATTTTCCCTTCAAACCTTTTGAATTTTTCTCCTTAATTTTTAGCCAATCATCAAGAAAGCCTATTGTGCTAAAAGAAATAGTGATAAAAATTAAAATCCAAATATATGGAATAATTAATGAGGAGATAATAATCAACCCTCCCATCGTAGGTGTTCCAGATTTTGAAAGATGTGATTGAGGCCCATCTCCCCTGATTGATTGAGAGAACTGAATATGTGTTAAGAATCGAATCAAGGCTGGGCCAAGAAAAATGGAAAGCATGAGTGCCGTAAGGGTTCCTCCAATAGTTCTAACAGTCAAATAACGAAAGACATCGAAACCAGTATCGTATGTCATTAACCAAGTTCCCAATAATTCGATCATATTATTTCCATAAATCTAGAATTTCTTCCATTCGCATTGATCTTGAACCTTTTAATAAAATATTCTCTTTTCCTACTAGATTTTTTTTTAAAAAATCAACTAACTCAATTTTATTTTTAAAGAAAAACCCATTATCACCAAATGCAAATACTGTATGTCGGATCAAATCTCCACATCCAAGTAAAAAATCTACTCCGTGTATTTTGGCATAGTCCCCCAAGTCAATATTTTGGCATAGTCCCCCAAGTCAATGTGTAGTTTTTTTCTATATCTGCCAAGCTCAGCCATATCTCCAAGAACTGCGATCTTTTTTCCTTTAAATTGACATAAAACATCTATAGCTGCTCTCATGGAATCTGGATTAGCATTGTAAGTGTCATCGATGACCTGTGACTGCCTTACCCATGTTTTAAGGTCTAAACGTTGTGGGGGGTTTACAAGGCCTCTCAAACCATCTACAAATTCATTAATGTTTAACTGCGCAGCATGGATCGCTGCGAATGAAGCAAGAATATTTAACACATTATGCATTCCTACAAGCTTTGTTTTTATTGGAATTTTCCTACAAGCTTTGTTTTTATTGGAATTCTTTTTTGCAAATGAATAGATTCAATAAAAAAAGACAAGCCTTGCTTTGTCATCCTGATTTGACTTGGAAAATAAGATGCTGAGGGTTTCTTACCAAAAGTATAAAAAGTAATATCATCCCTCATTTTTTTCCAATAATTAAGATATTTACTATCCGGAACAATTGCTGCTCCACCTTTTTTAATATTGTTGATAAGCTCTGATTTTACCTCTAACACTCCTCTAACTGAGCTAAGCCCATCTAAATGTGAGTGTCCTATGTGAGTAATAATACCAATATTTGGTTTAATTATTTTAGATAGAAAATCTATATCACCTAATTTCGCTGCTCCCATTTCAAAAATTGCTGTGCTATTTTTTGAATCCAATTCCAAAGCACAAAGTGGTAAACCGATTTCATTGTTATAGTTCTGAAAAGTGGCATAACTATTTTTTATGCCATTCTTAAGAATATTTTTTGTGGTCGTTTTGCCATTACTGCCAGTGACCCCAATAATGCCTCCCTTGTATCTTCCTATTGCAATCTTTGCAGACTCAATAAGATGCTTTTCAGGACTTTTGACTTGAATAATTTTTGATGACTGGGTTGAGGAATTTAAAATTTTACTCTCTTTTATTATTGCAAGACATGCGCCTTTTTTTATTGCATCCTCGGCATAAAGACTGCCTTCCACATTAGAGCCAGTCAGACCAAAAAAGACTGAGTTCTTAGTTACCTTTCTAGAATCTATTTGAAAATTTCTAATTGGTAAGCCTGATTTAGCATCAAGCTTTAGAGAGGTTAATAAATCTTGTGTATTTTTAATTAATTTCATTGCCTAAAATTTTTAAGACGCAATCTCTGTCATTGAATGGAACTTTGATTCCTGATATTTCCATGGAAGTTTCATGACCCTTGCCTAATATTACCAATATATTTTTTTTATTTAAGTGTTTAAGCGCTGCAGTTATCGCTCTTTGTCTATCCTCTATAATTTCCACGCCTGCTTGATCGCTTTCATTTATCGCATCTGCAGCAATTACTGAAAAGGATTCATAGCGATTATTGTCTGAGGTAAAAAATATTTTGCTAGAAAAATCTTGAGCTACTTTCATCATTTTTGGTCTTTTTGATCTATCTCTATCTCCGCCACAACCAAAAACTAAAATGATGTCATCATAATAATTCTTTAATTCAGATAAAATATTTTTCATAGATTGTTGATCGTGGGCATAGTCAATTAATATCTTTCCTTCTTTTAACTTTAATATCTCTCCTCTTCCCTCAGGCATTTTAATCAAGGCTCTTTGGGTGTTGTTTAAATCATTTGAGTCAATATGCTCTGAAATTAATGCAATAGCTGAAATGTAATTCTCGATATTAAATTTAAGAAATAATGAAACACTTGCATCCAGTGTAAGGCTAGGGAAATTTAAATTAATCGTCGAAGGCCCGTCAGGATTATAAACATAAGAATACTTTAATGGAGCTGAAGGATTTTTAGCACTTAAAAATTGTGAGTTTGAAAGCTGCTCTTTCTGGGCTTCAGATAGACTTGGCAGCAAATCTTGAATTTGATCTATTGAAATTATTGTAGGGTTTTTATTATTGAGATTTGTAATAGATAGTTTTGCATTAATATAGTCTGTTTCTGTTTTATGGTAATCGAGATGGTCAGATTGAATATTAAGTATGATAGTCTGTAAAAAAGGTAAATTAGATAGCCTTTTTTGAACTAAAGCATGAGAAGATATTTCAAGAAAAACATATGTTTTTTGTTGAAGTTTGCATGCTTGTAAAATCTCAAACAACTCAAATATACCAGGAGTTGTGTTGCCTTTCGTTTTTATAAGATCGTCATTAATAATTGCCCCTAGAGTGCCAATATATACTGAAGGTTTTTGCAGCTCCCTCATAATATTGTGTGCCATAAATGCTGTTGTTGTTTTTCCATTGGTGCCGGTCACACCATGAAAAATGAAATCATCCTCAGACAACTCATAAAATCGAAATAGGAGTTCAGTGATTATATTCTCTAAATTTTTGATGCAATAAATTGGTATATCTATTTCTTCTTCAATTTCTTGATCGCTAATGATGCAGGATGCTCCTTTTTTTTCTGCTTCTTTTATAAATACTTTTCCATGCAAACCTTCTCCCTGTCTAGCTACAAATAAAGAATTTTTAAGCACATCTTTTGAGTTATCTGTTATTGATTCAATAAAACATTCGTCAAAGATATTTGTTTTAATGAAAGGTTTAATAAGAGGCAATTTATTCATCTAAATAATTTAAGACATCATTAGAGATTGCAGCAAATAGTGGAGCTGCAACGCTACCACCGGAATAATTATTTAAACCTGGCTCATCGATAGTTACAAAAATTGTAAGTCTTTTAGATTTTAATGGCGCTATTCCAGCAAATGATGCTATGTATTTGCTTTGATCATAGCCACCCATAGAGCTGGCTTTGTGAGATGTGCCTGTTTTTCCTGCAACTTCGTAATTTGCTAACCTTGCTAAGCTTCCTGTTCCATCTGAAACAACCAATTTTAAAGACTCCAATACTTCGTTCGCAGCATCTTCGCCTATTACTCGCTGCTTGTATCCTTCAATACCATCTTTAAAAATTTTAAAATCTTTGAGATAGCCTTTATTAGCAAAAACTGAATATGCTTGAGCTAGTTGCAAAGCAGAAGCGGTCATGCTGTACCCAAATCCAATGCTTGCAATTTCATGATCAGAGATATTATTTCTTGAATTAATAATCCCATAAGCAATTCCAGGAAAAAATATATTTGGTGGTTTTGAAAGGCCAAACCCCTTGTACCCTGAAATCAGTCCATCTATCCCAACTTGCAAAGCTAGCTTAGAAGCTCCAACCTGGCTTGATTTTGCAATAATCTCGCTAACAGTTAGCAATTTATAATTTTTTGGGTCTGACACAGTTCTACCGCTTAAATTTATATATCCTGGGCTGGTATCAATTACCTGATTGGCAGAGAGTATACCCATATCAATACCCTTGGCTAAAGCTAGAGGTTTTATTATCGAACCCGGTTCAAATGCATCAACCAGAGCTCTATTCCTCTGAATCTGTCTTTGAGCGCTATTAGGGTTATATGAAGGATAGCTGGCTATAGCGAGAATTTCTCCAGAAATATTATCCAATACTATGGCACTGCCACCTTTTGCATTATTAGCCTCAACAAAACTTGAAAGATGTTTATATGAATAAAATTGAATCCTGCTATCAATGGTTAACTTTTTATTAGAGCCCTTGATTACTTCTTGAGTTACTTTAGGTCTCCTGCTTGCATTTCTATAAATAGTTTCTCGCCCAGCTACACCAGACAATTCAGAATCCAAAATATTTTCAAGCCCCTCCAAGCCAAATCCATCTTTCCCAGCAAATCCGATCAAAGTAGCTATTTGTTAACCTAATGGACCTAATGGGTAATATCTTTTTTGAAATGATTCAATCTCAATGCCTGAGAGTTTCAGATTTTTAATGCTCTCATATTGAGCAAAACTTAAGTTAGAAAAAATTAATGTTTTTTTATTAATTTGTTTAATAGCAGGAAAATCTTTGTTTAAAATAAGAAAGTCTTTTAATTGTTTAAAATCGTCTTCTGAGAAATTTTTTAGAGCATATAAATCATATTGATTGATTGATACCGCGAGAGGAAAATCATTTCTATCCAGTATGCTCCCTCGAGTCGCAGGTATGGACCTAGAGGTTTCAAGCATGCTCTGGCCTTTAGATTTTAAGAAATCTCCTTCAATATATTGAAGACTAACAATTCTAAAAACTAAGATTAGTAAACTGATAGATAAGAAAATATATATTAAATATGCTCGCCAACTATAACCAAAATTATTTTTCATATTTTATAGTTGTTACTTTTTTAATCTCCACCATTCTTAATATTTCTTTTGCATGACGTTCAACTTTAGCTGGAGAGCTCAGATGGTAGTATTCCGTTTTTAAATTAAAATTTAACTCAGTCAATTTATTGTTTGCAACTTGGAGATAAGCATTATTTTCATACTCCTGACTAAATTGCCATCTAACCTTTATAGTCTCAAGACATATACAAAAAAGAATAAAAATATTTATGAATAAAATATAAACAAAAATATTTTTTTTCATAACTTTGAAAATACCCTCATTACTGCGCTTCTTGAGCGAGGATTCATTTTGATCTCATTAGAGGATGGTTTTATTTTCTTTTTAATGCTCTTATAGGTTTCTTTAACAGAAGTATTAATTGGGATATCTTTTGGAAGCTGCGCAATCTCAGGTTTAAAAAAATTTTTTACAATTCTATCCTCTAGGGAATGAAATGAAATAATTACAACAATCCCGCCGACTTTCAAAGCATTATGCAGCTTAGAAAGCATTATTCTCAGATGATGAAGCTCCTGATTTATATGTATTCTTATTGCTTGAAATGACTTTGTGGCTGGGTGAGTTTTACCAGTTCTTTTAAGAACAGTTTCTATTACCTTGGTCAATTCAATTGTTGTTTTAAAGGGTCTCATCGCCCTAAAGTCAACTATTGCTCTGGCAATTTTTCTTGATGCTCTCTCGTCACCGTATTGATACAAAATATCACTTATCTCTTTTTCAGACGCAGTATTTAGCCACTCTGCTGCACTAAAACCCTTAGATGTATCCATTCGCATATCCAAAAGCCCATCACGCTGAAAGCTAAAACCTCTATCTGGATCATCTAAATGAGTTGAGCAAGTTCCAAGATCTAATAATACCCCATCAAATTTCTGCTGGGGAAATAATGAATCAATTTCAGAATAATTTGAGTGGTAAATACTAAAACGTGGATCAGTTATATTATCTTCACCAAATGAGACTGCTTCGATATCTCTATCAACAGCGTGAAGTCTTCCATGAGGAGATATTCTATTCAAGATTTCCTGAGAGTGGCTTCCTCTTCCAAAGGTTAGATCTAGGTATGTTCCAGATAAATCATGTAACAAGAAACCTAATGATTCTTCCAGCAGAACTGGAACATGAAGCATATATTTAATCTACTTGCTTTCTCATGAAGGTTGGCACATCAAGGAAATCTATATCCTCTGCAGACGATGTGCCACCTGACTTGACTGATTGATCTGTTTTGGGCGTATCTAAGCCCACTGGATTAAGTTGCACTGTGGCTCTTCTTGAATTATCTACCGCTAAAGTTGCTGTTTTTTGATTGACGCCTGTTGCCACAACCGTAACTAATAATTCCTCTTCATCCATTGAATCTTCCATTACAGTTCCATAAATAATAGTTGCGTCTTTAGCTGTGAAGTCTCTGATAACTGAATCAACCTCATCAAAATCTGCCATTGTTGGTGATTTTGCAGTGATATTAACTAAAATTCCCCTTGCATCTTTTAATTCAATATCTTCAAGTAACTCTGAGCTTACAGCTTGACTGGCTGCATCAATGCCTCTTTCATCGGCACTTGATTGGCCTGTACCCATCATAGCAATGCCTTTTTCTGACATAACTGTTTTTACATCAGCAAAGTCAACATTTATATATCCAGGCTTCATGATAATGTCAGAAATACCTTGAACGGCTCCTTTTAAAATATCATCTGCTTTAGCAAAGGCTTCTTCCATAGATGTTTTTCTACCTAATATATCCATCAATTTTTGGTTGGGTATGGTTATCAAACTATCGACTTCCTCAACTAGCTCTGCTATTCCTTGCTCCGCTGCAGCTTTCCTTTTATGCCCTTCAAAATTAAATGGTTTAGTGACTACTGCTACTGTTAAGGCTCCAAGTTCCTTGGCAACTTGAGCAATGACTGGAGCAGCGCCAGTTCCAGTGCCGCCCCCCATTCCTGCAGTGATAAAGATCATATCTGCTCCGGATAATAACTCCTCAATTGCAGCTCTATCCCTCTCTGCTGCTGCCTTTCCTACCTGAGGATCTGCTCCAGCTCCCAAACCTCTAGTAACATTATCACCAAGCTTTAAAATAGTAGAACCCTTTGCCCTATCCAATGCTTGAGAATCAGTATTTGCACAAATAAATTCTGCTCCCTGAATTTCATGATTAATCATATGAATAACTGCATTACCACCTGCACCACCTACACCAATGACTTTGATCTTAGCTAGCCCTGCATTTTCTTCAATTATTTCCCAATTCATTTCTTACCCCTTAAAAAGATATTGTTTTTAACCGCTCTGGCAATACCACTTCTAGAATTTCAGTAGATAAAGCGCCACCTGTTTGCCTTATTTCCCAGTTTTTGTCATTCCAGACTTCAAATTTATTTCCCATCCCAATGAAAGATACTTTTTCTGCTGTTTTTATTTCTGCATATTCTCGAAGCTCAGAAGGCAAGAGGATTAGCATCCTCCCTTTTGGATCAAAGGTGCTCACGCTAGCATTTCCTAAGATGGTCCACTGTAAGTTTCTTACAATTGGATCAAGGCCTTGCAATGATTGAAGCTCGCTAGCTATGGTATTCCAGATTGATCCTGGATAAATTTTTAATGATGGATATTGTGGATCTCTTGTAACAACAATACTTTCTTCATTTTGTGCAAGAAGTTGATCTCGGTATTTTGCTGGGATAGCTAGTCTTCCCTTTGCATCTATCGAAATAGTTGTAAAACCAAACATAATGTATGTAAAAATTAATATCTACACACTTTATACTACATTTAACACACTTTTACACACTTTTTTTTAAAAAAATTAGATGAGTTGATCTATAAGCCGGATTCTGTATTAAATGACCATCTATCTAGGCAGTATGTCACCATATTGCTCAAGCAACCTACCCGAATCCTA
>Ga0209406_1002910_pt1 | contig 11168 bp, 4 predicted proteins | sample COGITO_mtgs_1204_FD_184808 | JGI IMG/M metagenome (GOLD analysis project Ga0209406, IMG submission 184808) | Pelagic marine microbial communities from North Sea - COGITO_mtgs_120426 (SPAdes) (version 2) | ecosystem: Environmental > Aquatic > Marine > Epipelagic ...
CACCACCAGCAGGAGGAGGAGCACCGGGAGCACCACCACTACCACCACCACCACCACCAGCAGGAGGAGGAGCACCGGGAGCACCACCACTACCACCACCACCACCACCGAAAGCGGCAGAAGGAAAAGCACAGTCACCGAAAGCGACAGAAGGAAGGCAAGGATTATTCGCCGATATTCTGAAGAAACCAAAACTGAGACCTGTTTCTGAAAAGACCAACACAAATTCTGAAGAGACCAACACAAATTCTGAAGAGACCAACACAAATTCTGAAAAGACCAACACAAATTCTGAAAATACCACTATGATGCAGGATTTGAAAGATCAGTTGGCGCGGCGTGGCACGGGAAGAGCCCCAGTTCAAGACAGTACGACACCAGCAGGAGGAAGCGCAGATGGACCACCACCGGCAGCACCGGCTGTGGTGACCACAGGGGGAGCAAAGAAAGCAGAGGTCCTTGCCGAAATTAAGAGCCAACAACTGAAACTAAGAAAAACCACTGAAAGAAAGGATAAGATGGCAACACGAAAAAAACTTATTGACGAGGTCAATAAGGCAAAAACAAAAGCAAAAGAATCAGCTGCAACCGAAGAAGACAGAGCATTATTACAAAGTGCCGAACTTGCATTAGCAGATTTTAAGAAAGTGGAAGTAGACAAACTACAAACAGGTATAATGGAGGCCCAAACAGCACTAAAAGCAGCAGAAGCAACACTTTCAACTGAACTAGGAAAGGAAGAAGGAGAAGAAGGAGCAGAAGCAAAAAAAGCAAAACGGAGAGTACAATCAGCCCGATCATTATTCAACAGCGCCAATGATAGATTAGAAGCATATAACAAAGCAGAAAAAGATGCTGTTGCTGCAGGGACATTAAGTAGGCTCTTCGACGCTACCCAGGGGAGCTCCAAAAGTTCAGATTCAAGGTCGCCCGACTGGTCGGACGACGAGAATCAAAAAGTGGATTCGAGTATGATGGAGGGCGAAGCTGCACGCGGTGAATCATTTTCCCTTCTGTCGAATTCTGAAATATGGTTCGCTACCGGTAACAGAGGTAATATGTATAGACAGAGCAGGAAAGTGGAGAGAGCAGACGCAAGAAAATCAGCACAAAAGGCAGCAGCAGCAGCAGCAGCAGCAGCAGCAGCAGCAGCAGCACCAGCACCAGAACCAGCACCAGCGGCAAGTGCAGTAAAGGCAAAAGAGGCAGAGGCAGAAAATACAGATTGGGCAACAAAAGCGGTAGAAAGGATGAACGAGGCAATGGAAGAACTGAACAGGCTTCGAATTAACATTTCGAAAACGAATACACCTGAATCGTCTGGTGAAGAAGGATTCAGGCTCGAAAACTTCATAGTATCTTTAACTGAACTCGAAAAGGCGTACCAGAGAGGCTTTTTACCGCTCTGCAACACGCTTGTGACGTGTGGACTGATTGTATTTAACGAAAACTTCAATACTGAAAATAATAACTTCGAGCTGTTCCAAAACCGGTATAGTGGAAATTTGCGGGTTACACGAAATAAGGGATTGACGAAAATCAATGAAGAGCTTAATCGCGTGGAGGATAAGTTGAGGACAGTTGATCTTGAAAAAATAAGGGGATGGGGGGAGGACACCACAACAAGCAAAATAGATGCAGTGAAAAACAATCTTATGCTTGTGAAGCAGTGGAATCTCACACTGAATGCTTTGAACTCATATCAAATCATCATTTCTTCATGTGAAACCAAAGAAAAATACAAATCATTTATATCTGATTTCAAGGAGAAATATAACGACACGTGGAATCGATTTCAGAAAACAGTAGAATCGATTTCAGAAAACAGTGCAGCAGCAGCAGAAGCACCTGCAGCAGCAGCACCTGCAGCAGCACCAGCACCAGCAGCAGCAGCAGCAGCAGCAGCAGCAGCAGCAGCACCAGCACCAGCAGCACCAGCACAAGCACCAGCACCAGCACCAGCAGCAACAGCAGCTCCAGCGGCACCAGCAGCAGAAAAAGAAGCACCACCGGAGATGACACGGTACCTGAAGATGTTGGCACCACTTTCCCTTGAAAACTTAGACCGTCGTGAGATGCTGATGTTCGAGTATCCTATGGAACAGGTGATGAAGATTCCATACATGAAAATACCGATGGAAACCCACATACACCATTTCTTGCAAACTTTGTGGAGTGTTAAAACACATGTCGATATGGCGTCTGATGCCAAAGACGCTCAAGGGAAAAACAAGACATATGGGGGACTACTTATCGAAGATAATATAGCAAATAAATTGTATGCTCGCATAAAAGAAGCTAAATTTCGCGTGACGGGACTAGAGGGAGACGAGTTACTCTGGGCTAAAGATGTTCCATTACCGGTGTTCCACTCAAAAACTGTCATTTCACAGGATGATTATGATTCGTTTAAACAATTGTTGAATTATTTCGCATACGCAGGTCTTCAAGCAGACTTGGAACAACTGTTGAATAGTGGCTATTTCAAGAAAAGTATATTTGTATGGTTTATGAAAGTGAGTGTTCAAGCAAAGTTGTTAAAAAAGAGGATGATATAAAATCCAAAAAAATGGAATTAGAACAATGAAAACAAGCATGATTCTGTATATATGTGGAGGGTAAAAGTTACGAATAGAGGAGATGTCAGATCCAACAACTCACGAGAAGGAGATTATTTTGCAGAAAATAGCATTTGAAACTCCTCTATGGGCCACTTTCCCATTGCCGATCAAACAAGCCATGCTTCAGCATAAAACTAATTTAATATACATTTATTCTAAATCCTCCTTACAACATTTTCATGATATGGTGAACATGTTCCAAAATGAAGCAGTCACGTTCTTGACCCAATATCGCACTAAGCAAGCTGTTGAGTACAACAAAGATACCTATGACGAAGATTCAAAAGACATGAATATTCCAATTTATATAGAAAATGATGATTATAACATGTTGCCTGTAGAAGAAAAAACAAAAATTGACGAGTTGAAAATCCTTAAAGTGAACTATAAAACTGATACTGTTGATGTCTTGACAAAGATAGATGAAGGATGTATTCATCTCGAGAAGATCTTTGGGATAGTTATATCACCGCGATATCCTTACCAAGCAGAGACAGAAGCAGAGAAAGAAGAATGGGCACAGTGTTTGAACGACATACGGAATCTATGTCACAGTGTCAAAACAGCAAATGATTTTGATTGGGCTGAACTAAATCCGAGAACTAAATCCGACACTGTAGGAAATCCGACAAATCTGAGAAAATTTACCGATATCGTCATGGACTTGTCACTGGCAAACTACACTTGGAACTCACTCTTTTCAAACAGAAAACCATCAAAGCATAATAACCAAGCATTATTGAAACAACTATACAGGGCGAGGTTTACTCTTAGGTGTGTGCAACAGTCATCAGATCCAGATTTAATGGTTAAGGTAATGGAAACATTTGCAATGCTTCCACTTCCGATCCATGGAGGAACAAAGGTTGTGTATGCTGAACCGGAAGAGATAGAGGAAGATCCGCCAAAAGAGCCGAGCCCCAGCCCCTCCCCCCCCTCGCTGTACACAGCCCCGGATGGGAGTAAGTCTGTCTGAAAATCTTGAATGTTTGATAATAGTTCATCTTTCATCCAGTGTGATTTTTGAGTAAGGTAATGGAACACTTTGCAATACTTCCTTATAAAGGATGTTTAATGGAGTTACCGAGGCAGCGGCGAGAAAGCCAGATACTGTCATCAATGGACTCCAGAGAGGAGCAGATGTGCCCGATTAGATCAAATAAACCAATAATGATTTTATTGAAGGATCAAAACACCTCATTGGAATCACCTCTTTCACTGTCTGTCTTCTGTTCTTATGACACAAGATATTGGTACATATAGGTCTTTCAATATGTACATACTACAACCTGTAGAAGCGACTAAGCACGCAGTTTTTATCCACCGCGAAGACATCTTAGATATTCCGTTCATGTAGTTCTTATATCACGTAGTTCTTATATAGTGTGATCTTTCAGAGCGACTACATGTTCCGGTAGTGCAAATTTGATAACGGGATGGATCTGGTCTGCCATCATTGAGAGAGTTTCCATCCACACTTGAAATGTGAAAAATTTGAGCTTGCCATCGCCTAATTTGATAGGGAGTTGTAGATAAATGCTTGCAAATTCAGGGTCGGTAGTCGGTATCTGCGATGGGTACCATAAAGTGGTGGTGATGTAACAATGTCGCTGGTTTTTGTATTCTTGCAGCGACGGGAGCTTGCTTGCCATGGCTGAATTTCCCGATAGTAGCATATGATAAACATCCATGCGCAGGTATAGTATCGCATTCAAGCGCACTGTGCATTTTTCTATCTCGAGTGCATTCATTTGCACCAGAGCACCATCATTGCAATACACATGATAGACACCGTTTTCGAAGTACTGAATTTTCGAAAACGTTTCTGCAGAGTTCCTGGGAACGATAATGCCGAACGTATCATCACTCCTCCTCACGAGCACATTATGTCGTCTTATAAGCGGGAGAAGCACACGGGAGTTTCGAGCCAGGTATTCGTCGAGCGATTCGCGTGGTGCCGTATCCTGAAAGGCACCCTCTAAATCCCTATAATAGAAATTTGGGCCATTGATGCATATGACATTCACCTGCTGACCGCCTCTTTCAACACAGGGGTAATCCACACCATCCAATAAGAAATATCGGTGGTAAACCTCATTTGTGAAATACACTTCCTGAACATTGCATTCAAAGTTTTTGGCATGTGCCACCACCTCACTATTATGTACCACATCCTCATTTACATAGTTTAAGTAAGGTCCAGGAAGCAACTTGGACGAAAATCGTTCATCAAACTTGGACTGTTCATGTGGTCGTCGCAAATATTGAGGCCGTTCCTCCGAATAACCCGTCAGATGGGCAATAGCGGGCTGTGGGGAACCTGTCGCAGTATACAGTTTTCTAATGTACTTATCTCCTTTTGATGGCAAGTATTGCAATGGAATATCGCGACACAGCATCCATATGATCCGCTTTGATATACATTCGTCAAGATTTGAGTTTAACTCACGACAACCCAGTAGCGACGAAAGACACAATGCTGATAAACCGTGTATGGTCAGTTTATGCTCCGACATTTCTCCCTCTTTCCGTGTCAAGATAGTGCCCATTTGCCGACCGGGACTCTCCATACGCGGAGTTTCATGGAATCGTAGAAGGGCGATTCCACGATTGAGAGCGACAGCTATTTCGTTTCGTAACTGAAGCAGTTTTGCTGGATTATACAAATCCTTGCACTCAAAAATCGTGTTCAGTCCAAGGCGCATCTTCTCGCAGTATCGTTTCGCCCCGAAAGCTAATATTTTATCACTCAGTAGGAATCCGTTGTTGAGGTTGTACTCTTTTGCAGCGTCCGTAGAAGCAAGTTTGCTTCCAAACTCCCAAAATGCCTCTTTATAGTCTATATTCTTTACTGTGAGAAAATCACCACTGTTACCTGGCGTTGTTTGTAAAAAGCCCATATAGTCCCCCGTACCATTGTGGCTTGTCACAAATGCATTTTGATAGTACATTTGATCGACCCATTCCATAAATTTCTTGGCATTTTCGTTTTTTTGGGGATCAATTTCGTCTGAATGCATCACTCTGACCCCACAGGATAGCAGGCGATACCACCACGGTAGGTCCAAAATAGGTACATGAAACACCCGTTGTAAAATTAAGTGCACGATGAAAGACTGTGCATCTTGCATTTCACGTATAGAATCGTCCAAGTAAGGTATGATCTGGGAAACGGGCAGAGCATTCACTGCAGCTGCATAATGCGTAGCCAGGAACGCCTTCTTCAAGTCCTTGCGTGCAAGTGTTTCCAAAGACAATCTCTTGAAGCTAGCATCTGCAACCCACCTTGCTTTGTGTCCATCAAAGCAACGTTGAGCAGAGCCCTCGAACCTCAAGCTTCGAAATCCAGAAAACAGTGAGTTGTAGCGCCAAATGCCGTAATGCAAGAAATCCCCTGCAACCTGGCCTATTTCTACTTTTATGAATCCATTGTAATTCATAAGACCAGTGAAAGCCCCAGACAGGACCGGAAGAGCACATAAAAGCGCACTGTTTTTTTTCCGCTCCTCCTCTGTTGGCTTAGACAAAGCACCCGACGCCCTCGTAACCATGAAATCACCTCGATCCTCTGGTTCCGTCTCCCCATTGCGATTTGCTCCTGAACTCATCATTTTGCACACCAATGATAATGTGATGACGGCCTCGTTAATCTCCTTCTTGAGAACCATCGTGTTGGATGAAAAAATGAGTGGATGGAACCCACCAACCTTCCATCGTCGAACCACGTCACGTTGTCTACTTCCATTCACAACGTCCGTAGTTGTCTTCACGTTATCCCCCGCAGTCTGTCCATTACGCGGAATAGCGAGAATCAGGGAAGTATAGTCAGCATCGCCCATATTACGACACTCCGTATATGCTCGTGGTTTGTATTTTGTTTTCGGGTCTGGTTGATCGATCTTATCATGGCCCCTCAAACTCGCCATCCCGTTTCTGTCCATTGCACCGGGCGTCTCTTTTGCAATGCGATTCATCGTGAGATCGATAGGACGATCGATCCCATGTTTTGACATGACATACTGAAAACACGACAACAAGTTGTTAAAGTTCGCCACAATGATAGTATCCATCCCAGTTGAATTTGGCTTCTCAATACAAATAAAGCTGTCATCAAAATTTTTGTTACTTGGTCTGACCAGGTTTCCCTTTTGAACACACACTTGGATGGTCTGATAAAATGAATCCCATGTGTCATTGGACTTATAAAACCAGGCCATCATAGAGGTATACAGCTCCAATACGATGTTGATATTAGAAAAACTCATGGATCCGTGAAGAATGTTAAACCGTGTTATCAATCGCATGAAAGTAAGTCCAATCAGAGAAATCAAATCGAAGTCCTCGGCGTATTTGACATCGGTAACATGCTCCGCGTAGTTTATGAGAAGTGTCTCGTTCATCGTCGTTGATTCAGTCAAACTTTCCCACAGAGAAAAAACGTCATCAAGTAAATTGGATTCGTACACACCCTCTTCCAAGTTTGCCTCATGACTGGAAAATGCTTGGCGATGATAGGCAATAGTCCGATTGAACAGTGATTCAGAAATGTCTATCATGGTGACCCCCTCTTGAATCATGTTCGATCGACACCAAGACATCAATTGTTGTGCCCCCAACGTGAATGATACATAACTATCTTGCATGTTCAAGCTCGTCAAGATATGTTCATGTGACAGCCAATAGCGTTTTAAGTATAGGGGTAATGAAATTGGAAGCCGGTCTCTCCCCGGTAAAAAGTTCCATAACATTTCGGGATCTGTGCCTGTCCCCTCCACATTACAGTTGAAAAAGTCCAAAAGAATGGCCCTTACGTTTCCAGGCAGTCGAATATCGCCTACAGGAACGCTTAGCGTATCTGTATGTGTCGATTGTAACTCAGACCCGACGGCAGGAAGCATCACCTCTAAAGTCAGGTCAGACTCCCATTCTCCATCATAGTATGTAAGGGGAGATTGTTCTTCCTCTTCCATTTCTTCTATCATTTCCTCCACTTCTTGATCAGAAAAATCTGGAGCGATATTGGGCTTCAACAGTATTGGTAAATGAAACACAAGATTCCGAATTTCTTCTATTTGAACATCCTCCGAAACATCTTCAGCTGCATTCTTGTCCTTCTTCTTTTTGGCCGCTTTCATCTGTGTCTCTCGGAACTCACTGCACGCCTGATGTGCCCTCACCCAGTCCTCAATGTTTTCGCTCTCAATCTCACATGCCCCAATGTATAGTGCTGTTCTCCTTTCCCGCTCCTGTTTGTCTTCACACAAAACCATTGCCAGGCCCGGAATCACTAAATCGTCCAATGTTCCCTCACGAAGATAGTTCTCGCCAACTAAGAGTGCAGTGGCTCTTTTCACAATACTCAACGAAGATAGCATATGGTAAGGATGTAGCTCCCTGTGAGTATACTCATCATATAACAACGTCTTCTGATTCAGTAGGTCCCCAGATTGTTGGAATGTTGCGACTTTCATATTATCGATTTCAGTTGCCACCATCTGGTGCCACATGGAAGCCCGTTCCGCAGTGGCCGTCTTGAATTTGAAGCGTCCCGTTGCATTGACAGACTCATCCGTCACAAGTTTGATTAGCTGAATGAGATCAAATCCCGGTGCTGCGCACATGGAAATGACTCGAATCACTGCCCGGTTGTTCGTATCTGTCTTATCTACAACGGGAAACATTCGGACATATACTTCACAGAAGTTTAGTTTCGTCATGTCCTTCTTCAGAGACCCTTCATTAATATCACCGCTGTTCCAAAGATGAAGAAGAGCGTCGGCTACTTCATCACGGTCACGCTTCCGCGTTTTCAGACGCACAGTATCTCTGCCCCGCACATGACGAATGTACTTATCGTCCACAATTTCCAACTTGGTGTCCTCGGTTTGCACACCACAGTTCAAAGGTACGGATGTAAGTGCATTGATCGCATCGCAAATGTGAGTACAATACGACAAGTATGGACCCACTGCCGCAGTTTTGCCCAAAGAAACAAAATGCAGAGAAGGCCCTTCTCCCAATCGTTTCTTTCCATTCCGATTGGTCTTTTCAACCGCTCTCATTCGCTTGCTCACGGCACCCATGAAATCCGAATGCAGACACCTTTCCATCGATAAATAACCCTTCGCGTTTCTCTCCACGCGGCTCCACATCTCAAACGTGGTCTTGGTCTGGTCGCCATCCATCGTCACAAAACGTTTCGATACCGGGTCATAGTACAAATACTCTCCTCTTGGTTCCAGGTATTCACACCCCGAAAATCTGTTCCTATCTACTGCAACGGGACGTGGTTGAGAAAAAACAGATACCACATCCGACGCACCCCCATCACTTTCCATGCCTGTGATTGAAAATCGTCTTGTCTCAAAACTCTCCGGCCTACGACCATGATATATCGACGGGGTTTTTTCTTTGTAGACCGAACACAATGTTTTTCTTTTAAAAAAAGTTTTTATTGCTCTGGATATGTTTAGAAAACAGAAATCCTGCACATAAAAAATGGATATAGTGAATGCGTTTTTGTTTGGACTTCCCAGCCCCCCTGTACCACTGCTCGTCATAAGAAACAATGAAGAGGGATATGGAAACTCGCATCAACTCATACGACAAGCAACCCTACATGCAATCGCAAGAAAAGATGAAAACGCTAATAAGGAAAGAAAGATTGCCCAATTGCCCATCACTCTCGATCTCGTAAGAGTAATGAGGACAGAAACAGACCCGGAAAAAATATACGACGCATGTTGTCGTTTTACCTGTGCCATACTGGAATCATACACACCGAACATGACACTCGACGTACGATTCCCACCGTTTCACTTCATACACAATGATACCAACACCTCTGTCGTAAATGAAACAAGAGAGCACCTAGCTGCAATGAAGCTTTTCGACCTCAATGGTGGTGACTTTCTACAGTACAAGAAAGAACTAGAGGGCCTTCCTTACTCGATACTCCTCAAAAAATATACCGAAAGTCATAAAGAGAGACAGAAGGCTGGAACTGAGTATGTCGGGATATAATTTGTTGAGCGAGATATATAAGAAATGGTGCCATATCGCTTTGTAAATGAATCACTTTCACTACGGTGTAAATGCAGCCGATATGGAGCGAATCCAATCTCGACGCGAATCTCAACGTGAAGAAACTGAATCAATCTTCAGAGACATTAGGAAAAAGGTGCTCACTAAATATGTGCTCACTAAAGAACTGTTGCTCCAGTTACTCAAAGGGGAGGAAGACGCAGTGCGATCCACACTCCAAAGCCTCAACAATGTGGATATCCAAGATATCAGGATACGATCGGCAGAGATAAAGAAATATATAACAGAAAAGATAAGAGAGGGCCACAACTCATCAGAACGCTCTGATGAGTTGTTTACATATCTTACAGCATTGGGAGCTCTTAATAAATTAGTGAGGGACCCGTCGAAGCCGAGAACATTAGCGCCCCATAGACCCCATACAGAGACACTCCGAGAGGGAACGATCCCGCGACCTTATTCAGTAAAAATTTTATGAAGTTCTTACCAGAAAAGTTTCACCGCGCTATCCCTCACATTTCTATTTGCATCATCACTACAGCGCAGAGGACAACGGGGATTGTCAACAAACCACTGCTTATTGTAGCAAGTGTCGCACACGACATGAGCCTTGCCTGTGCCGCAGTTGAGAGCATACCATTTCTTGCGCTCGAATTCGTTCTGCGCCAAGGCGTCCTCGATCGACGATTCAAGCGCAGGGTTTGCATCCTCCAAGCAAATCAAGCACCCTTGAGACACCAAGCGAGCCTTCTCAATGTACTTCATATATTGCGTCAAAGTGGTTTCGTTTTTGCTAAACGCGTTCCGAATAGTCACCATGAGAGCTTCTTTGTCTTGTGTTTTGCGCTCGGCCTCCGTGAGCTTCATCATGAGATTTTTCTCCCCAGTCCGTGAAGAGATGCACTGAAGACGTAACTTGTTGTTGTCTTCTACGAGAATCTTGCTGGCATCCGTGAGAGATGTGAGAGCATTCATATTCTTCTCATTCATTTCCTCAAGTGTTCGATGTTGCTGCTCCAATTTCCGCATCGACTCTTTGGCCTTCTCTTCGGCCTCCTCAAGGAACTTCACGCGATCACGAAAAACATCAATATCAAGAAAACTAGAAGCCTGTTGCATTGCAACCATATGACCAAGCGGCTCGAGGGCCCGATGAATCTCTGACTGTAAATCCATTTTGTGCTTGCGTCTGCGCGAAGTTTCTTCCCACTCAGCCGCCTGCTCGTCAACAAAAAAGTCCGGTCTTTTGCGAGCGCGCTTTCCTTGCAAAGCAGTGGATGAAACCCGAGACCCAGACGAGGACCCAGTAGCTCCAGCCCCAGACGAAGACCCAGTAGCTCCAGCCCCAGACGAAGACCCAGTAGCTCCAGCCCCAGACGAAGACCCAGCAGCTCCAGCCCCAGACGAGGACCCAGTAGTTCCAGCCCCAGACGAAGACCCAGAAGCCCGGGCCCCAGACGAAGACCCAGAAGCCCGGGCCCCAGACGAAGACCCAGAAGCCCG
>Ga0209406_1002924_pt1 | contig 11136 bp, 9 predicted proteins | sample COGITO_mtgs_1204_FD_184808 | JGI IMG/M metagenome (GOLD analysis project Ga0209406, IMG submission 184808) | Pelagic marine microbial communities from North Sea - COGITO_mtgs_120426 (SPAdes) (version 2) | ecosystem: Environmental > Aquatic > Marine > Epipelagic ...
TTGATGTCTCCTACTCAGGAAGTCAAATCTATGCATTGGATGGCACCATTCAATCTACTTTTTCTTACGAGGATGTTGCAAATGGATTGTCTTGTAGTTATAACTGTATCCCAGGAATAATTGAAGCGGAGAATTACTTTTTTGAAGATGGAATTGGCGTAGAGGGATGTACGGACGTAGGAGGAGGAGAAAATATTGGCTACTTACATGCTGGAGATTATATAGATTATTATGTTAACGCTAAATTTTCTGGAAGTTTCCAGGTGAGTTATAGAAATGCTTCTGATGGTCAAAATGGAAGTCTTGAAATGCAATTAATTGACAGCTTAGGAAACAGTAGTATTTTAAACCAAGTAAATTTTACAGCCACTGGTGGATGGCAGACTTGGCAAACGACTAATACTTCAGAAGTATTCTGGCTAAACAAAGGAATTCACCATATACGAATACTAATTACTAATCAAGAATTTAATTTAAACTGGTTTAGATTTGACATTGTTGCGGATGATGGCATAAATAATTCTCTAAAAAACACCATTGATGTCTATCCTAATCCAACCAATGATTTTCTTACTGTAAGAAGTTTAAATGGACATAAAATAAAGCAAGTAATGGTTTTTGACTTATATGGAAAGTTAGTGATTAACACTAGTGAAAATACTCTAGATTTAAAATCTTTAAATAATGGAATTTATTTCTTAAAAGTATTTACTGCTAATCGTGTAGAGGAACTAAAAATTATTAAAAAATCCTAGCTTTAGCACAGCATATCTGCTGCAGAAATTGCTGGTAGAATGGTGGGCTTAACGTTGGCAACAAACCCCATTGATTCTACATAACCTACAGATGCTGAGACCAACTTGTGAGATTGATGACTTTGATCACTGTTAAAATCTAAATCTATAGAATTTACTATTATTCCTCTATCTTTTAAATAAATGGCAACATCCACGGATCTAGTGGTTTCTCCCCAGAGCTTGGTCCACATGTCCTGAATTTTAGGGAGTCTCTCTTTGTGGTATAAAAAATGGCAGCCAGTATTGCCAATATGAAAAAGTACGGTGGTAGCATAATTGGTATGATTGGAAATATTTTGACTATCACAACCAACATGAAGTTTTATTGGGTAAATAGAGTTGACTAAAAAGTATTTCTTTACGTATGAGGAGATTTCATAATCTTTACTATCCAAGAGTTTATTAAAATACATTTATTTACATTAAAAAATTCTGTTCTAAATATAAGAATATTTGATATTCAAAATTTAAATGATTAACAGAAAAAAATTATTTAAAAAAACTCTTGAATTATTTTACCAATAGACATTTTAAGGGTATTTATACTATAATATTACATTTACAGCATAAGAAAAATTATAGCAACTATTTCTATGAAATTAAAATTGATATTTGGCTCAGACACAGGTAATACAGATTTTGTAGTAGAGAATTATTTATTGTATTTACTCAATTCTTTTGACCTAGAGGTAACCGAAGTTCATAAACTAGTTGAGAAAGACTGGATGGACAATTCCCTTTTTATTTTGGGAGTTCCAACATGGTATGATGGGGTATTGCAAAGTGATTGGGAAGATTACTTCGATGATTTTAAACAAATAGACTTTACCGGAAAAACAATTGCAATTTTTGGACTAGGTGACCAGATTGGATACGATGAGTATTTTGTAGACGGTATAGGAATATTGGCAAAAGTTGTTCTGAAAAATGGGGGGAAAGTTATAGGTAATTGGCCCAGAGATAATTATAGTTTTTCAGAATCTAAAGCTTTAATAAATAAAGATTATTTTTTTGGGCTTCCACTAGACCAAGACAACGAAGATGAACTTACCCTAGGGAGACTAGAGAAGTGGGTAGAGCAACTAAAAAATGAAATAGTACATGACTTAATTTAAGTATACATTTATAATATTAGGTGTATTTAGGTAAAATTACCTAATAAATTAATTTTACATCAAAAAGAATTGTGTGAATGCGAAATGTTTAATAAATAGCAGCTCAGATATTAACATTTTAAAATGAATGAAAAACAAAATAACCATCAAGAAATAGATATATTATCATTATTATCTTCAATTAGTAAAAAAATTAATTCGGTTTTTGTTTTAATTCTTAATCTACTTATTTTAGGTATAAATTTATTTATTAGATTATTAGCTATAATTAGAAAAAATTATCTTTTGTTATCAGCTTCTGTAATCATTGGGAGTTTAATGGGTTATACATACGAAAAGAAATTTAATAAACCTACATACACGACCTCACTAACTTTATCCCCAAATTTTGGCAGTACTTATCAGCTTTATGGGGATATTGATTTTTATGAAACCTTAATAAAAGAACAAAATTTTGAAAAACTAAAAATTCATTTAGGGATTGACTCATCAGAATCAAAATCTTTGGTAGGGATTTCAATTAGACCATATACCAATGAATTATTGAAATTAAAAAAATTCAAAGATCTACTTGGAACCGCAGATTCTATTACTGCTACAAAACTTAATTATGAAAACTATAGTGAAAATATTCCATTTGACAGTTATTCAAGACATGTAATTACATTACAATTAAATACAAACAAAATACCTACTCAAATAGAGCAAAAAATAATACAAAATATAGGAAATAATTTTTATTATAAAAATAAAAAAGAAACCTACTTAGAAAACTTAGAAATCAAAAAACAATATATTATAGAATCTATTGAAAAACTTGATACGTTATTGTTTGCAAAAAAGAAAAACTCAGATGATGAAAATTTAGGTACTACCATCGTACTTAATGATAATCAAAATGAAAATATAGATTTACAATTATTTGATAGATATAAAAGTATTAGAAATGAACTTGTTGAAATAAATTTTGAATTGAATGATAAAAAATATGTACTTAATACCATCGATTCTTTTAAAGATATAGGTAATGAACAAGATAGTTATTTAATTATGCTTATACCTTTATTATTATTTTTAATGATGTTATTTTTAATCTTATTATTTGAACTTAATAAAAAGTTATATAGTCTTCCTTATATAAAGAAACTACCTTAAACTTTAATTACTTAAAAACTAAGTTTTATATATTGTTAAATATGGAACTTTATTAGTACAACACTTTTTTTCTTTATGAATTACGTTGGTTTGTGTTACTATATCTTTTTTTAATTTATTTTTTAATTTAATGAAGATTTTAATAGAAAGAAATAAGTTTCAAATTCTAACATTATTAATCATTTTATGTCTATTATTGAGTTTAGTTTATACGTTTTTTGTTACAGAAACATATAGTTATATGGGGTTTTCATCTAACTTTAGTTTAAGTAGACTACTTGTGTCTTTTTCTATTCTCTTATTTACTTTATTTTTATTTAACTGGATTAAAATTAATGACTTTATTTATTTTGTTGGAAATATTTATTTTGTTTTAACAATAATTCCTTCATCAATAACATATACTAACCAATTAATTAATATTTCTATTTTATTTTCTCATTATTTTATTTTTTATTCAATTTTTTTAATTGGAAATTATATAAATTTTTCTGTTAAGTTATTTTCTATTAAAGAAAATAATAAATTAATATTAGTTATTTTCTTGAGTTTTTTACTGTTGATTCCATTTGTTATAAAATTTTTACCATATATAAATGTTAAAAATTTACTACTGCAAGATATTTATGAAACTAGAGCTATTCAAAAAAAAATAAGTACACCATATTATGGATATTCATATAGTATCTTGTCTAAAGTTTTAATTCCAATATTAATTGTTTATTCCTTAGTTTATAAAAAATATAAAACACTTTTAATTGGAGTTTTTTCACTTATTTTTCTTTTCCTTTGTGGTGCTCATAAATCTGTTTTGTTGGGCTCTATTTTATTGCTCTTGTTTTATTTTGGCAATGTTGTTAATAAATTGAAGATTTTTTTGAGCTTAACTATTATTACAATTGTTTCCCTTAGTATTTTGTATTTTATAGATAATGAATTCTTACTTCCTTTGTCTATTGTTGCTAGAAGAGGTTTTTTTGTCCCATCTTTATTAGATAGTTTTTATTTTGATTTTTTTGATGGCAACCCTCTCTATTGGTCTACATCAATTTTTGAAAATTTTATAGACTACCCATACGATAAATCTATTCCGTATTTAATAGGAGAGCAATATTTTAATAATGCAGAAATGGGAGCTAATAATGGTATAGTTAGTGATGGATTTTCTAATGCAGGTATTTTAGGAGTAATTATAAATGGATTGTTTTTTGGTTTTTATATTTCTGTTATAAAATGTTTAAATATTAGTCATAAGTTTTATGGTTTATACTTTTTATTATTGATAAGTATAATTAGTGGTTCATTTACTGTTGTATTATTAACGCATGGTGGAATAGCTTTATTAATTTTCGCTTTTTTATTTCAAAAAAACACAACTAAATTTGATTTACCTTAATGAAAAATATCTGTCATATTACAACTGTTCACAGTAGATTTGATACAAGAATATTTTTAAAAGAATGTATAAGCTTAACTAAGCTATATAAAGTTTTTTTAATTGTAGCTGATGGATTAGGAGATGAAGTTAAAAATAATGTGCATATTTATGACATAGGATTAAGACAAAGCTCCCGTTTAAAAAGAGCAAGAATAGATAGCAGAAAAGCATTTAAAAAAGCGGTCAAATTAAATTGTGACCTTTATCACTTTCATGATCCTGAGTTAATTAAAATCGGAGTTAAGTTAAAAAATCTAAATTATAATGTAATTTATGATGTGCATGAGGATTTACCTAAACAAATTTATGGTAAACATTATTTAAAAAATTGGATGAAGCCTGTCGTTTCAAACTTTGTTAAATATCAAGAAGATAATGCAGCAAAAAAATTTGATTTTGTTATTACTGCAACTGTATCCATAAAGAATAGGTTTTTAAAAATTAATAAAAATAGTTTTGATATAAATAATTATCCCATATTAAATGAATTAAGTAATGATATTCCATGGTCAAAAAAAAATCAAGAAATTTGTTATGTTGGAGGAATAGCAAGAATTAGAGGAGTTTTAGAAATAATTAAATCTTTAAAAAATAAAAATGTCAAATTAAACTTAGCTGGAAAATTTAATTCAGTGAAATTCGAGATTGAATGTAAAAATGCTTTAGAATGGAATAGAGTTAATTTTTTAGGCTTTTTAGATCGAACAGGCGTTAAAAACGTTTATGAAAATTCTAAACTAGGTATGGTTACACTATATCCCATAATAAATTATTTAGACGCTCTTCCTGTTAAAATGTTTGAATATATGTCTGCTGGTATCCCTGTAGTTTCTTCGAACTTCCCTCTTTGGAAAGAGATTGTAGAAGGAAATAATTGTGGGCTTACAGTCGATCCAAAAGACCCAAAAGAAATTTCTAGTGCAATTGAAAAGTTATTATCTAATGATAAACTAGCTGAAAAGATGGGGCAAAATGGTAAAAAAGCTGTTTTTGAAAAATATAATTGGGGGATTGAAGAAAAAAAATTATTGACTATTTATAAAGAATTTTTAAACAAATAATTATACAAAAAATATATTTGGTGCTCACAAATGAATATAGCTTTTTAATTGAATGCTATGAAAAGAATATTTGACTTGATAATATCTTTAACTGGAACAATTACTTTTTCTCCCATAATTATGTTTTAATCAGTAGGTATAGGTTCTTTTACCATGAAAAATTGCATTAGAGGTTGAAGTTATCGTACAAGTGGAATAGACGTCACGCCTTAAGTGCAGGCCTTTAATAATTATTTTAAAGTTCTGTTTTCTTAAAAACCAAAAAAGCTGTTAAAAGATAGAAATTACTCAACAAAAATTATTTTATTCAAAAAGTTGGTAACTTTAATTTATTATAACATCTAATAATACTTCTATGAAAAAAATTATCTCTCTTCTTTCAATAGCTCTTTGCTTTTTTAACTACAGCGCCCAAACTACCCACACTGTCAATGCTGGAAGCTATTATTATACACCAACTAACTTAACTGTTCAGGTAGGTGATTCTGTTATATGGATAAATGATGGTGGTCTACACGATGTGAATGGAAATATTAACTCCATTACCAACCAACCTTTCAATAACCCTGTTACTTTCGATTCTCCATCTACTAATTCTGCTGGAGCAGTTATTTTTGCTTATAAATTTACTGTCCCTGGCACCTACAATTACGATTGTTCTGTAGGAAGTCATGCTGCTAATGGAATGGTTGGAAGCGTAATTGTAACAGATCCTTCTACAAATATTAATAAAGCTATTGCAAACTATTTAATTTATCCAAATCCGACTTCTGAATATATCTATTTAAGTGGAATTAATGGAGATTCAAAAAGTAAGGTTTACGATATTACGGGTAACTTGCTACAATCAACAAGCGATAAAAAGATAGATTTGAGCAGCTACCCAAACGGGCTATACATAGTAAATATACGTTCCAACAACACAGCTATTACCCATAGTATTATTAAAGAATAATTTCTTTTTCAATAAAAAAGAAATTTAGTGTTTATAATATTTCTGCTATTTAGAATGACAATAAACTAGAAAAAAAATAGTATGATGTTGTGGTTTTGTTTAGTCTTTTTGTATTTTTGTTAAACAAATAAAAATAAACACTATGTCTTTAATATCTAACAACGTCTGTTTTAATTGCGAAAACCTAACCGACAGCATCACCTGCGGAAAACACGATTTTAATGTGAATTTGGACAACTATTGCGATGATCATAATTACAAAAAGTCATTAAATAAAACATCTTCTTGTGGCAATTGTATTAAGTTTAAATCTGATAATTGTCCCAATCCAACTTATGCAGCAGAAAAACTACTTTGCTTTTCTTGGGTAGCTAATAACTAATTTTTTTAAAAGTATTATTTATTTGAAAGTTGCTATAGGGTGTCCCAAAGGCTCTTTAATTTCAAGGATTTTATTATTTGATAGATATCCTCATGTTCCTTTATTTCTAAACTAACGGTTTTCTCCCCTGAGATTGGCAAATCAAAAAAGTTGTTAGAAAAATTGTTTTCACCACTAGAAGATATCCAAACCCCTTTAGCAAAATATTTACTTTTAATTGTTACACATAATTTTTTCTCTTTTTCTTTAATTTTTGTTTCCAACTCAAGTTCTGGGTTGGAGATATCTAATTCTTTGAAAGGCTCTAAATAGACATTTTTAGAAGATATGTTTTTTTTCCCTTTTTTTAATGCTATTTCTAAATAGCACCTAGGAGGAATTTGATTTTTTAAAATAGATAAAACAACATTCGCTTCAAATGGTTTTAAATCAATTTTTTTTGTCCATTTTTTTAAAAGAGTGTCTCCTTTAAATGGAAAGCAAGTAACCTCAACATCTCCATAAAAACCATCTTTTAAGTCTGAGATAACCGCTATTTGCAAATTACTATCTAAAAACTCGTGGCTAACTATTATAGGCTTAAAAGCATCTCTAACCTTGTAATGAAGCGCTTTCCATTTCCCATAATAGTCTATACTAGACCAAGAAGCTCCGGGCCAACAGTCATTTAATTGCCAATAAAGAGAACCCATACAGGTTGCTTTATTTCTTCTGTGTGCTTCAATTGCTGTCTGAATACCATCTCCCTGAAGGAGCTGACTTAAATATAATAGAGATTCAAAATCTTTTGGGTTTTTAAATTCTCTAGCCATGTATTCTTCTATAGTAGCATTCCCAATGCTAGATCTCTGGTGAGACTTCATCACTTCTGAATACATGTCTTCGTCTTTTTGCTTTGCAAATTGCTTAAAGGTTGAATATTCGGGAAACGACTGAAACCCGTACTCACTCATAAATGAAGAAATTTTAGTATTGTAGTTTTCAAAAGGCTCTTTACCCCACCACACTCCCCAATAATGAGTATCTCCTATTTTATAAGATTCCGGGACACCCTCTTTTGCGCTTGGCGAAGAGCTCCAATAGTCAGGCCAATTATTATTTCTACCAAAGCCATGCTCAGGATGATTTTCGTATACTACTTTAGGCAAAATATGGTGAAAAAGTGTATCGTAATGGTGCCATATTTTATCTGCAACTTTTTGTGTTTGGTCTTTTACTGCAGTACTTTCCCAACCCCACCTTTTCCAAGCAGCTAAATTTTCATTATTTCCACACCAAAGCACTAGTGAAGTATGCTTTTTTAGTCGGTTGTAATTGTCTATGGCTTCTAGCCTAACATTTTCTAAAAAGGATGAATCTCCTGGATACATGGCGCAAGCAAACATGAAATCTTGCCAAACCATTAGCCCCAAAGAATCACACAGCTCATAAAACCTATCATCTTCATAAACCCCTCCTCCCCAAACTCGAACCATGTTCATATTGGCATTTACAGCGGCAACTAATAACGTTTCATAGTTAGAGCTTTTTACTCTATTTAAAAAAATGTCTTGTGGAATATAATTTACCCCTTTTGCAAATGTTGGATACCCGTTGACATTAAAAAAGAAATTAGGGGACTGGGAAGAGTCTTTTTCTTCCAAATAAATTGCTTTAAAACCTAGTTTTTGTTCTGAAAATCTTATTTGATTATTGAACCGTATTTCTGCTTTAAAATCGTATAAGTTTTGATTTCCCATACCATTGGGCCACCAAAGCTTGGGGCTGTTTAATGTGAAATGATGAATTGCATTTTGTTCTCCTTTAATTAGTCTAAAATCTGATGAAACGACTGCCGAGTCATTAATGGTGATTAAAAGAGTTGCATTTCTATTTTCAACTGATGACTCAATTAAAACATCGGTTTTTATAAAGGTGGGGCCATCAAAACCATAGCTTATATTGAAATCTTTAATTCTAATATCATCCCAAGAGCATAGTGTTACTGGTCTCCATATACCTGAAGTTACCAATCTTGGGCCCCAATCCCAACCATAGTGATAGCCTGCCTTCCTTGCAAAAACACTAACTCTTTTTCCGCCTTTTACATTGCCAACTTCTGCTTGGTCATTGGCAGAAACAGGAATCGTATAATTTATAGAATTGTAAAGTTCTAAACCTTTTCTAATAGGTGATTCTAAAATGATTTTTAGACTATTTTCTCCATTAGTAAGGTATGGTTTTACATCAACAATATACGTTCTGTGCATATTATTAGATTGTAATATTAAAGAGTCGTTGAGGTAGACTGAGGCATAGGTGTCTAATCCCTCAAATTTAATTTCGTGATGTTGCTTTTTATACTCCTTGTCTTTTAAAGCAAAAGTACTTTTATACACCCAATCTTCTTTGTCTACCCACTGTACTTTGGATTCGTTTAGCCTGTAGTAGGGGTCTTTGATAATTCCATTATCCATTAAATCTGTATGGACACAACCTGGAACAGTTGCCGTATACCACTTTTTATCTCCCTTTTTTTTGAACTCCCAGTTGCTGTGTAGTTGTTTTACTGAAAATATATTTTGAGTAAAATTTTCAAAATGACAAAACAAAAGAAATATGGTTATAACTACATTTTTTTTCATCATTTAAATATAAATAAGCTTATTAAATGCTTAATTTAAAAGATTATCAGATATTTATATGAATTCATTAGATATCTTTATGTTTATTTTTTTCTCAATATCTTTAATTAATTATTAATCTATGTTAAAAAAAACAGCATTACTTGCATTTATTACATTATTTACAATTAATTTATTTTCTCAGAATGTGATTTCTAGTCAAGGAGATTCTTATAATGACTCATCTGCTAGTATAGATTTCACTATTGGTGAGGTGGTCACAAGCACGGTGACCAATAGTGAAAGATCTCTTACTCAAGGATTCCACCAAACCAACTGGAGCTTTGTAAGTATAGAGAATCATGTCCCTAGCTATGAAGCAATTGTTTTTCCAAATCCAACTGAAGATTTTTTAAATATCAAAGCCATTTCATTTAAAAACATAAACTACAGCCTATTTGATGAGATGGGTAAACTTGTTTTAAGTGGTACGCTTTACTCAAAAAAAACATCATTAGATGTGTCCAAATTACATACTGGTCTCTATTCTTTGGTTCTGAACAGTACTGAAAACAAATTAAAGACATTCAATATTATTAAAACACGCTAAATAAAACTACTATGAAAAAGATACTACTATCAATTTTTACAATAGCCGCAATGGCACTTTCAATTTTTGGGCAAGCACCAGAGGGTTTTAAATACCAAGCGGTTCTTAGAAATGCATCGAATGCAATTATTGCTAACCAGGCAGTTGGAATAAAGCTAACAATCCAGCAAGGATCTATTGGTGGAACAGCTGTATATACAGAAACATTTGCTCCAACTACTAATGCATATGGTTTGGTGAATTTAGAAATAGGATCAGGAACTACATTAGACGATTTTACAACCATAGATTGGGCAAATGGAAGTTATTTTATTGAGACTGCAATTGATGCTTCAGGTGGTAGCAACTATTCTGTAATGGGAACCAATCAATTAATGAGTGTTCCTTATGCGCTTTATGCAAAGACATCAGGTAACGGTGCAGGGCCACCAGGACCACAAGGCGATACAGGAGTTGCAGGTCCTATTGGTCCACAGGGAATTCAAGGACCACAAGGGGATACAGGACTAACTGGACCTATTGGTCCACAAGGAAATAATGGTTTTTCAGCGTATGAATTGGCTTTAGCTGCAGATAGTACTATAGGATTAGAGTTGCAATGGTTGGCTTCGCTAAAGGGAGATACAGGACTAACTGGACCTATTGGTCCACAAGGAAATAATGGGCTATCGGCTTATCAACTTGCTTTTGCTGCAGACAGTACTATAGGATTAGAGTTGCAATGGTTGGCTTCGCTAAAGGGAGATACAGGACTAACTGGACCTATTGGCCCACAAGGCCCATCCGGTGGCCCTGTCGGTCCACAGGGGCCTAAAGGAGATACTGGATTAACAGGACCTATTGGTCCACAAGGAAATAATGGGCTATCGGCTTATCAACTTGCTTTTGCTGCAGATAGTACCATAGGATTAGAAAATCAATGGTTAGCTTCTTTAAACGGAGTTGACGGACAAGATGGAGCACCAGGACCACCAGGTATCGATGGAATTAATGGAGTTGACGGACAAGACGGAGCACCAG
>Ga0209406_1002925_pt1 | contig 11135 bp, 10 predicted proteins | sample COGITO_mtgs_1204_FD_184808 | JGI IMG/M metagenome (GOLD analysis project Ga0209406, IMG submission 184808) | Pelagic marine microbial communities from North Sea - COGITO_mtgs_120426 (SPAdes) (version 2) | ecosystem: Environmental > Aquatic > Marine > Epipelagic ...
ACCCTACTTGGATAAACACCTATAATAAATTAGAAATAAGTCTTTACACTCATGATACTGGTGGTTTAAGTGAGTTGGATTACTTGCTTGCAAGGAAAATTGATCAATTATACAATAAACTTAAATAAGTTTAGGGTAATAAATAATTAGAGCTGTTACAATAGCAAAAACGGCTGCAAAAAAAACTGCTCCTGCAGAAACATCTTTTATAACACCTATTTTTTTATGGTAGTTTGGATGAATAAAGTCAGCTAATTTTTCAACGGCAGTGTTAAGAGACTCGCTAGACAGGACTAAACAAATGGCTAAAAGCTGGAATAACCATTCTATTTTAGAAATATTAAAATAAAATCCAGCGATAATAAAGCAAACTGAAAAAAACAGTTGGGCCTGAATCGAATGCTCAGTTTTAATTAAATGAAAGGCACCTTTGACAGAATAAAAAATTGCTTTAGTTCTACCTTTAATAAATTTGTTCATAGTGTAACAATATTACGAATATATGATTAATTTTATTCAAGATTAAAACATCAAATTTTTTAGAAAAAGCCGGTATGATTATTGATTCTAAATAAATATGAAAAAAACTAAACTCCATATATTAGTATTACTATTAAGTTTTAACACACTCTTTTCTCAAATTAACCCTAAAAATATTGAAATAGTTAGAGATCAATATGGAGTTCCTCATATTTTTGGAAAAACTGACGCCGAAGTTGCTTATGGACTAGCATGGGCACACTCTGAAGATGATTTTAAAACAATTCAACAGGCTTACCTAGCTGGAAATGGTCTGCTTAGTAAACATTTGGGATTAAATGGTGCCGCTGCTGATTTTTTAAGTCAATTGATTCGATCTGACTATGTTATTGATAGCTTGTTCAATACCCTAGATCCAAATTTTATAAAAATTGCTGAGGGTTACGCACAAGGCATAACTAAATTTGCTAAAGAGCATCCCGATCAAGTTCTGGTGAAAAAACTTTTTCCCATCACACCAAAAAAAATGCTAAAATATTCATTTTTACAGCTATTTATCTCCAGTGAAGGTGATCGAGCAGTAAGATCAATCGTAGAAAACAATTTAAAAGATTTGTCGTTTTTTAAAGAAAATAATCTTGGATCAAATTTATTTGCTTTTAACACAAATATCACAAATAATGGTGAAACATATCTTGGTATCAACACCCACCAACCTCTTGACGGCCCCACCTCATGGTATGAAGCTCATCTTGTTAGTGAGGAAGGAACAAATATTATTGGAGCCACATTTGCAGGATCACCATGTATATTAACTGGAACTAACAAAAATTTAGGGTGGACCCACACCGTTAATTACCCAGATAAAACAGATGTTTTTCAACTAGAAATGGTAAATAAAAGTGAATATAAGTTTGATGATAAGATTCTAAAATTAAAAAAATTTAGAGCAAAAGCTTTTATCAAAATACTTGGTTTCAATGTTAAGGTTAGAAAAAAATATTACCAAAGTATTTATGGACCAACTTTAAAAAATAAAACTGGGTACTACTCTGTTAGAACACCTGCTTTATTTAAAATAAGAGGTCTTGAACAGTGGTGGAAAATGAACAAGGCAAAAAGTTTTAAAGAGTTTTACGATATTTTAAAAATGAATGAAATTCCTGGCTATAATATTGGTTATGCCGATAAAAATGACACCATTTTCTATATGTCAAATGGGATCATACCTAAAAGAAGTGAAAAATATCTTTGGAAAGGGGTTGTACCGGGTAACACTAAACAAACGTTGTGGACTGAATATTATAAAACAGAAGAACTTCCACAGGTTATCAATCCAAAATCAGGCTATGTATACAATGCCAATCATAGTCCTTTCAAGTCAACTTCTTTAGATGAAAATCCTAAACCGGAAAACTTTTCCAAAACAATGAACTTTGAGACATATGATAACAATAGAAGTACTAGAATTTTTAATCTTATAAATTCGTATGATTCAATTAATTACGAGGCTTTTAATAAAATAAAGTATGATAACACTTTTCCAACGCCATTCAATTATAATTTTATGGATGTCAATGAATTATTTAATATGATTCCTGATGATTATCCTGATATAAAAGATTTACTAATTGAGATTCAAAATTGGAATAGAACAACTGATATAGAGTCTGTTGGCGCAGGAACTTACGCTATGTTTTATCACAACCTGGTTAGGTACTACAATAAAAGCTACATCAACAGAAAGTTTAGCAAAGAGGTTATTCATGAAAACCTAAAACTAGTTAAAAAGAAAATGATTAAACACTTCAGAACCACAAAGGTTAAATTGGGGGATTATCAAAAACTAGTTAGAGGAGATAAAGAAATTCCTATTTGGGGACTTCCAGATGTTATAACAGCAATGAATGCCACTCCCTACAAAGATGGAAAGATAAGAGTGACTCACGGCGAGTCTTATATTCAAATGGTGAAATTTAATAAAACTGGGACACATATTGAGTCCTCAATTTCCTATGGGTCAAGTGACCATGAAAATTCACCACATTACAGCGACCAGATGGAAATGTATTCAAAGTTTGAAACAAAAAAAATGAGCTTTGATAAGGGTGAAATTTATGCTAACGCTAGCCGTACCTATAATCCTAAATAATTTAGTTTAATTTAGAATTAAAAAAGTCTACTATATCAATACTTTCAGGATTTGAAATTCCAATTTTAGGGGCATAGACCACTGATTCTAATCCTTCAGTATCAGCCTTATCTTTTAAAGCTTTAGCATGCAAAGGATGATGATTCTTCTGTCCATTAGTCATAGGAATTCCTCCTTTTTGATTGTTAAAAACAAACATGGGCGGGTCATTCTTATCAATTTTTTCTAGAAAATCTAATTCTTTAATAATTTTCTTATAACTTTTCAAATCAATTCCTTCCTCATATTTTAGTCCAAAAGCTTTTGCAATTCTTTTTTCTGTATTAGCGCCTATCATTAATTCCTCAGGAAGATTTAATATTTCTGGCCATTTAAAAAAATTGTAAGTTGCTTGAGTAGCAAGGGCACCCACACAAGAAATTCTTGTAGATTCTCTTAAAATAGGATCTGAATTATCTAAATCTGCCATATCATCTGAAAAAGCTATCCAAAGCGAGGTGCCTGCACCAGCTGAGGATCCGTAAACACCTATTCTTGATTTATCAACATTGTACTTATCAGCATGATACCTTATAAACTGAAGGCATCTTTTCGAATCATTTAAACTAGCCAAAATCCCATATGGTTCATGTTTTTGAAATCTGTAATTAATTGTAGCAACAGAAATTCCTTTTTCTAAAAAACTTACTAATTGTTTTGAATTATAATGTTTTGATTTATCTCCACTACCAAAACCACCTCCGTGTATATAAATTACAAGTGGAGTTGGTTTGTCTGATTTAGCTAGCCAAATATCAAATTTGTTTCTTTGATGATCACCATAAGTTTCATTGACATAATCAGCTGTAATTCCATTAAGATTTACAGGCTCAACAACTTTTTTGTTTTGAGAAAATACAATTAGAAAATTTAACAGAAAATATGTGTAAAAGGCTAACGTAAATATTTTTTTTATATCCATCTAAGAAAATTACTAAATTAGTTTAGATTTAAAAAATTATAATATGAAAATCAAATCATTGTTACTATTAAGTTTGTTAATAGTAACAACAAACTGTGAAAATATTGAAAAAAAATCTGATCAAATAGATGGGTTACTTGTCCATTCAGTATATTTTTGGTTAAATAATCCAGATAACGACCAGGAAAGAGCTGAATTTGAAAAAGCAATTAAAAAATTGATTAAAACCAATAAACTTGCTGTAAAAAAACATTTAGGAAAGCCTGGCAATACCGAAAAAAGAGAGGTAGTTGAAAATTCTTATGATTATTGTATGATATTGACATTTCCAAGCTTAAAAGCCCAAAGACTATATCAAGATGCTCCTACTCATTTGATTTTTATCGATGAAGCCAAACATCTTTGGAAAAAAGTTCAAGTATTTGATTCAATGACAGAGTCTATTTAACCCCTTTTAAAGCTTTTCTATAAATCTTCTCGTAAATTGGGACTACATTGTTAATGTCAAATGCTTTTGACTTTTTGAAAGCTTTATTTTTAAATTTATCTAGGACTTTTGGGTCTTTTAAAATTGAGATAGCATATTCAGACATTAATTCAATATCGTTTGGATGTGAGAGATAACCTGTTTCTCCGTGAATATTAATTTCTGAGAGTCCTCCGGCATTTGATGAAATTACAGCAACTTTACTTGCCATAGCTTCTAAGGCTGCTAAACCAAAACTTTCAGTGTTAGAAGGCAGTAAAAACAAATCAGAATGGCATAAGTTTTTTTCCACTTGATTTGAATTTCCAAGAAACTCAACTTTACTATCGATTGAGAGTTCTTTACATAACTGCTCAGCCATTTCTTTTTCAGGCCCCTCTCCTATCATTAGTAATCTAGAAGGTATTTCTTTTTGAATATTGTTAAAAACTAATATGACACTTTTAATATTTTTAACTGGTCTAAAATTACTCACATGAGCTATTATGAATTCATTTGGTACATTATTTTCAAAATCACATTTCTTTTGTTGCTCTACATATTTTGAAATATCTATAAAATTGGGGACAACTTCAATACCTACATTGATATCAAATTGATCTAAAGTGTCTTGTTTTAAACTTTTTGAAACACACGTAACAATATCCGACTTATTGATGCTAAAATTTACAGCAGTTTTGTAAAAAGGGTGGTTACCAACCAAAGTAATATCTGTTCCATGTAAAGTAGTTACTATTGGTACATGAATCCCTTGATCTTTTAACATCATTTTTGCCATGTAAGCGGCATATGCGTGAGGAATCGCATAATGGACATGCATAAGGTCAATTGAATTATCCTTAATAACCTCAACAAGTTTAGTTGATAATGCCAGTTCATAGGGTTGAAAATTAAATAATGGGTAGTCAGGAACATTTACTTTATGAAAAAATAGGTTTTCACTTAAATTATTTAGTCTAACTGGTTTTTTATAAGCAATAAAATGGACCTTGTGTCCGTGCTTACACAATGAGATTCCAAGTTCAGTAGCAAGAACTCCACTTCCTCCAAAAGTTGGATAACAAACAATTGCAATTTTCATTGCTGCAAATTACTTAAAAGATTCGTAAATAACCCGTTGAATTTCAGTTCTGATATTATATTGTGATAACTTTTTATTATCCATTGTAGGAAACGTTCTATTTGATAAAAAAACATAAACTATATTATTTTCAGGATCAGCCCAAGCATAAGTTCCCGTGAATCCAGAGTGACCGAAACTACTCATTGGAACACAACCACATGTAGAAGAACCATTATCCAGCTGAGGTTTATCAAATCCTATACCTCTCCTATTTTTATCATCACAAAAATAGCACGTATTAAATTTATCTATAGTCGACTCGTTGAAAAATCTTGAACCACCATAGTATCCTCCTTGTAAATACATCTGCATAATTTTAGCAACATCATTAGCATTTGAAAATAGTCCCGCATGCCCCCCAACTCCACCCTGCATAGCTGCTCCCATATCATGGACATAACCATGAACTATCGAATTTCTGAAATACTGATCAATTTCAGAGGGAACGATTTTATTTAAATTAAAGTTTGTAGTAGGATTATAGCCTGTATAATTAGCACCTAGTGAGAAGAGAATTTTTTTTTTAATTGAAAATCTAAATTACGATTGTTCTTATCCTCTAAAAAAGATTTCATATAATAGTAAGGTAAGTCACTATAAACATATGATTTGTTTTCAAAAAGCTCGCTATTATTAATATCCAGAGCAATTGAATCTAAAAATTCTTCTCTAAGAAATAAATTTTCATTGACTTTGATTGTAAAATCTCTAGACTTTTTAGTCCTATACCACCTATCCAGTGGTTTTTTTGTAATACTATCAATTGTGCTTTTATAGAAAGGAATCCAGGGGAAAAGTCCTGATTGATGAGAAAACATTTCTTTAATAGACAAATCAGATTTATCATTTAAATTTTTATTAGGAAACATTTTGGATAAAGTAGTTTCCAAAGTAATGTTTTCATTTTCGTATTCTTCCATCATTAATGGAACAGTGGAAAGAATTTTGGTTAATGAGGCTAAATCATAGATATCATCCCATTCAATTTTATCTTTTGAATGGTATGTCTTAGTTCCAAAGGATTTATTGTAAACAACCTCTCCATTTCTTGCTACTAAAATTTGAGCACCTGGTGTCATTTTTTCATTAATTGCAAAACGGACTATTGAATCAATTTTATTTAATTTTTTTATATCAAAGCCTTGATTATTTGGATGGCTGTAACTTAATCTTTTTAATAGTGGTGTTTTAATGGAGGTTCCAGCAGGGAATGATTCATTAATGGAAACTGGCAAAACACCTTTTGAGCCTATAGCTCCAAAAATTAATTGAGCTGTCTTCTGTTGTGTTACAGCATTGTTTTGATAAGGAACTATAATTGAAGAAATGTTTGTTAAATCAATATCCATTAAGGCATATGGCTTAGAAAAAACAGTTAAAATAACTTTAGAAGATCTAGAAATAAGTTCTAAATTACTTTTTTCAGTTGATGTAAACTTATACGATTCAAATGGGGTTTCATCAGATTTATGAAGACCAACAATTATGTGATCATAACCATCTATTAGTCGTAAAAAATCACTATTTGAATCAATTAAATCAACTTTTGTGTAATGGTTAAGCATTTTAAAAAATTCATCAGAGTTCGAGTCGCCCATCTTTAAATAAGCTATTTTATTAGATAAATTTCTGATAGGAACAATTTGTGATTCATTTTTTATAACAGTAATGGATTCTTTAGTTAGCTGATCTAGCAGTGCCTTATCCTTTTCAGAATTTAAATCTTCCCTAAGATTTTCTAGTATAACTGTTGAATTGTTATTTAAACCAGCTTTGTATTTGGCCATTAAAATTTTTTTAACTGACTGTGAGAGTCTTTGAGTTGTTAAAACACCCTCATTTAATGCCTTTTTAATGCTTAACGTGCTTTGATCCAAATCATCGGGCATCAATAACAAATCATTTCCAGCTAAGAGGGCTGCCACATCAGCAGATTCACTTTTATTAAAATCAACAACACCTTTCATGTCCATGGCATCAGTTATAATTAGACCATCAAACTTTAATTTCTTTTTTAAAATTTTTGTTACAATTGTTTTGGAGAGCGTTGAAGGTAATTTAGGTGTTTTTTCCAGTGAAGGAACTTCCATATGAGCGACCATCACACTAGAAAGATTATTTTTTATCAATTCTTTAAAAGGATAAAGCTCAACATCATTAATTCTTTTTGAATCAAAATTAATTGTAGGAAGAGTTTTATGTGAATCTTGAGAAGTGTCTCCATGACCTGGAAAGTGTTTTGCAGAACCCATTATTCCTTGACTTTGCATTCCTTTTAGATAGGCGATTGATTTATTGGTAACATTAAATTTATTTTCACCAAATGATCTACTCCCAATCACAGGGTTGTTAGGGTTTGTGTTGATATCGACAACAGGCGCGAAATTGATGTGAACCCCTAACCTTTTGGAATGAACACCAATTCTTTCTCCAACCTCGTAAATCAATTTATTATTTTCTATTGCACCCAAAGTCATATTGAAAGGGAATGAAAATGCATCATCTAAGCGCATACCAATGCCCCACTCAGCATCCATACCAATTAAAAGGGGAACCTTTGAAATAGATTGAAATCTATTTGTTGCAATGGCTTGATCTTTGACGTTTCCAAGCGAAAAAATCAAACCTCCTAAATGATTTGTTTTTATAATGTCTGCTATTTCATCCATCCTTTCAGGTCCATCTTTAGAAGCAACCCAAATAGTAAATAGTTGTCCAATCTTTTGATCGATAGTCAAGCTGCTATATACGCTGTCAACCCAAATTTTTTGATTCTCATAATCTTTAGTTACTAGCGAACTTTGAGAAAACAAAGAGCTTGAGAAAAAAGAGAAAAGTATGAAATATAAATACCTAGTCATCTTGAATTATTTAAAACTAAAAGTATTGAATTATCATGTATCTAATTATAATTTTAGCTGAAAGTATAATAATTAACTATTAAAAAAACGCGCATGCCAACTTTTAGTAGCAGGAACTTCCCAATTTTCGTTAAAATCTCCTATATCCAATACTAAATTATTAAAGACTACAGTATTTTTTGATACAGACTTATTTTTAACTAGTTTTTTAAAATCAATAATTGATTTATAGGAAACATAATCCCCCTGTTTGAAAGATATATTCATTTTGTCTAATAGATCAATTTCATACTTAACTTCTAAATTTTTAATAAAATGAACACACTTGTCAATTGAACAGCCTGTGGCAGCATTTACTGACTCATCCAAAGCAATTATTATAAATCTGTCATATTTGATAGTGTAAGCTACCTTAAGTTCGGTTTTATGTGCCGTCCAATTTACAAGGAAAAGTGATAGTGATTTTTCTATCTCTACCAATTCATCCTCAAAAAATTTTCTATTAGACTGAAAAACCCATATTCTTGAGTTTTTATCCATTTCAGAGAAAGGTATTATCATAAGTCTGAGGCTTGATTTATTAGTTCAGCAATATCAAGAACTTTAACTTCGTTTTCTTTCTTTTTATTTTTTATGCCGTCGGTAAGCATTGTATTACAAAATGGACAGCCAGCGGCTATAATTTCAGGTTTAGTTTCTAAAGCCTCTTCTGTTCTTTTTATATTAACCTCTTTGTTACCAGCCTCTGATTCTTTAAACATTTGAGCGCCTCCAGCTCCACAACAAAGACCTTTTTGCTTACAGCTTTTCATTTCTGAAAGTTCAGCATCTAATTTTTGAAGAACTTCTCGTGGGGCTTCATAAACGTTGTTAGCTCTGCCTAAATAACACGGATCGTGAAAAGTAATTCTCTTACCCTTGAAAACACCACCTTTGACTGTTAACCTACCTTCTTTTAAAAGTGATTTTATGAACTGTGTGTGATGAATAACTTCATAATTTCCACCAAGTTCAGGATACTCATTTTTTAAAGTGTTAAAACAATGAGGGCATGTAGTAACTATTTTTTTAACGTTATATCCGTTTAATACTTCAATATTGGTAAGTGCTTGCATTTGAAATAAAAACTCATTTCCAGCTCTTTTAGCAGGGTCTCCGGTACATCCTTCTTCAGATCCCAAAACAGCAAATGAAACATTAGCTTGATTAAGAATTTTCGCAAAAGCTTTTGTAATTTTTTTAGCTCTTTCGTCAAAACTACCGGCACAGCCAACCCAAAAAAGAATTTCGGGTGTTTTACCTTGTGCTAGTAAATCAGCAAATGTATTAATCTGTATATTACTCATAATTAATCATGTTGACCATCATCAAAGACTTCAATAGTGACTTCTTTTTCTACTAAATCAGTGAACTTTCCATTATATCTAGTTGCTTTAACTAAATGATTGTCTACCCAATGATAATTGCCTCCTCTTGGTTTTCCCATTACCATACTGTGAAATTTAAAACCATGTTTATTTAACCAATCTTCTGTTACTTTTCTGTGATCCTCTGTTCGAGATGTAAAAAAACAAATCACATGACCCTGATCATACCATTTATTAAGTGTCTTTAACGCATCGGGGTACAAATTAGCGGTTGCCATTCTCTCTGGCTCTTCATTTGGTATATCGTCACATATGGTGCCATCAATATCAATTAAATAATTTTTAATACCATTGGGCAGCACCGGACTAATATGTTCTCCATCTTCAATTTTTTCACTTAATATTTTTTCAACTTCTTCTTTTTTCATCAGTTTAATTTTAATTTATAATTCATTTTTCCAATTTAATTTATCCATTTGATTAAATGGCCAAGGAGCGCCATTATTTTCTATATTATTCATCATATTATTTAATTCAGAGGGAGCAGCAGATTTCTCCATCACTAAATATCTTCTCATATCCATAATTATTGATAGTGGATCAATACCGATAGGACAGGCTTCAACACAAGCATTACACGAGGTGCAAGCCCATAATTCTTCCGAACTAATATGATTTTCAAGTAATTGTTTTCCATCAGATTTAAACTCTCCTTTATTCAAATCAATATTTCTACCAACCTCCTCCAATCTATCTCTTGTATCCATCATAATTTTCCGTGGAGACAACTTTTTACCTGTTTGGTTAGCCGGACATTCGCTTGTACACCTACCACACTCAGTGCATGTGTAAGCGTTTAGTAATTGAATTTTCGAAAGGTCAAAAACATCAGAGGCCCCAAACTTAGGAACCACTTGATTAGTTTCTGGGGTTGAAAATGGATCTACACTTGGGTCTAACATCATTTTAACTTCGTTGGTCACAGATTTTAAATTTGAAAACTTACCCTTCGATTCTAAATTAGCAAAGTAGGTGTTAGGAAAAGCTAATAAAATATGAAGATGTTTTGAATAATATAAATAATTTAAAAAAAAGAAAATTCCTGTAATATGCAACCACCAAGCTGTTCTTTCAATAATGATTACCGAATTAATTGACAAGCTATCAAAAAAAGGTAACAAGTATTGACTAACTGGGAAATATCCAGCAGAAATATAATTTGGATCAGAACTATTAATTTGTAACCAAAAATCTGAACCGTTCATGGTTAAAAATAAGGTCATTAGAATTAGTTCTATATATAGTATCCAGTTAGCATCTGTTTTTGGCCAACCTTTCATTTCATTATTTAAAAAACGTGTGATTGTTAAAATATTTCTTCTAATCCAAAAAATAACAACAGAAATAATAACAAGAAGAGCAAAAATCTCAAAAAATCCAATTAAAAAATTGTAAAAGGAACCTAGATAAGGGGCAAAAACTCTGTGAGTACCAAAAAATCCATCAAATAAAATTTCTAATAACTCGATGTTAATTACCAAAAAACCGAGATAAACAACTATATGTAAAATTCCAACTATTGGTTTGTCAATCATTTTAGATTGTCCAAATGCAATTCTCAGCATTTGAGCCCATCTTTGTTTTTTATTATCATTTCTATCAATAGGAATTCCTAAATTTATATTTCTGTAAATTCTCTTTACA
>Ga0209406_1002926_pt1 | contig 11134 bp, 10 predicted proteins | sample COGITO_mtgs_1204_FD_184808 | JGI IMG/M metagenome (GOLD analysis project Ga0209406, IMG submission 184808) | Pelagic marine microbial communities from North Sea - COGITO_mtgs_120426 (SPAdes) (version 2) | ecosystem: Environmental > Aquatic > Marine > Epipelagic ...
GAAGCAACAAACAAGGATTTCAATTGCATGGTCTGAATTTTGTCAATCTGGAATTCGAAAGTTACAACAAAGCAATCGCTCACCAAGCATTTGTGTTCAAGACTTCCTCGTCAAAACACATCTCAGGGGGATAAGCAGCGGAAAACCGCGCCAGAGTTACAAAAAGAGATTGGAGTTCTTTCGTCTCTTTCCAGTTAAAACAGGTGCTTTTCAGCATGGTAACTGGAGCGGACGAGTGGTCCACTTTCCACAAATCGGAACCCTTTTTGCAAGCCAATTTCTTTCAATTCCGAAAAAACGTCGGGATGAATAAATTCGACCACGGGCAAATGTTTTGGCGTGGGTTGCAAATACTGGCCCAGGGTCAAAACTTGGCAACCCACACTGCGCAGATCGTCCATCGTTTCAACGACCTCATCGAACGTTTCACCCAGCCCAAGCATCACCCCTGACTTGGTCTTCATGCCTCCTTGGCGCAGGCGTCGGAGCACTTCAAGACTGCGATCGTATTTCGCCTGAATGCGGACTTCCTTTGTTAATCTTCGTACCGTTTCAAGGTTATGAGAGACGATTTCTGGAGCAACCTGAATGATCCGCGCGAGGTTTTCCCATTTGCCTGCAAAATCTGGAATCAACGTTTCCAGCGTCGTTTCCGGGCTCTGGTGCCGAATGGCGCGCACGGTTTGGGCCCATATTTCGCTGCCTCCGTCAGGCAAATCATCCCGATCCACTGAGGTCAAGACGGCGTGCTTCACTTTCATGAGTTTGACCGACTGTGCCACACGCCCCGGTTCAAATGGATCTGCCTCCAAGGGTTTACCGGTCGCAACATTGCAGAATCCACATGAACGTGTACAAATGTTACCTAGGATCATGAAGGTTGCGGTCCCCGCGCCCCAGCACTCGCCCATATTGGGGCAATGACCGCTTTCACAAATCGTGTGCAACTTGTGCTCAGAGACAATGTCTCGAACTTCTTTGTAAGCCTGACCTGTCGGGAGCTTGACCCGGAGCCATTTTGGCTTAGGTACGCGCTGAGTTGCAGGTTTTGTGGAGGGGTTCGTAGGCGTAGTCATGGTGTATCGTCCGATTCAACGGGTCCAATTTCTTCCAAATTCAATCGTCGCAAATAAGGTGACAAACAGGCGGTTGTTCTGTTCAAATCGGTCCGCAAATATCTCAGGTGCGGTCAAGAAAGCATCCGCTGCAACGCCAGCCGTCAATGATTTGGGTATAAACCGTTCGTTGCCGTACTCAAATTCCAGCGCATAACTGGCATGCACCCCCGGTGTCAAGCTCAACTCATCCAACCCATTGCTCCATGGCGCCTGTCCATAAATGTTGTCCGAATAGTGCTCCTGAGGATTGTAACGTTCGGTAGCCACATAGTCATAGGGAATATCCGGATAGCCAATTTCCAAGTAGACCGGCTTCATCAATCCGATTGAAAAACCGGCTTTCCAGGCCGTACTAAATCGCACGGCATCTTTTCGAAGCTTCTCCGTTTTGAGCGAATGGCCACCAAACCAGAGCCGCAGAACTTGCAAGGTGTTCTGTTTTCCATAGATGTATGGGCGACCATTTTCGTAGACTGGATTCGACGTTTTAATTTCTTTCGGATGCCTGAAAAAACTGAGGTCTGCGCCAAAACTCCGAACAGAAAAAGCGTTCCGGTAGAATCCCCGTCGCATGGTCACACCAATCCCTTGGGTATGAAACAAGGCCCCTAGATGGATTTCGTCGGTTAGAGGTGTGTTCACTTTACCATCCCGATACACCGCTTGATCTCCAGTCAAAACCTCCCCGTTAGTTTGTCCCCAGCTGAAAGGCGTATAGCACATCAGGGCCAGCCATAGCGTTCCGAGGAACATCCTGTATTGTGAGGATCTTGGGGACAACATGTCCCAAATTTAGCGCGGAAACGTGAAATTGAAATGCACCTTTGCAACTCTTAAGAATGACCAGACCATGAACCCTACTTCACCCGACTACCAGTGCGTCTACGAAGGAAACCTCCGGACTCGAATGACCCACGAGCGGTCTAAATCTGAGGTCATCACCGATGCGCCGATCGACAATCAAGGCAATGGCGAAGCGTTTTCACCCACCGATTTGGTGAGTTCTGCGTTGTGCAGTTGTGTCATGACCATCATGGGAATCAAAGCACGGGATATGGGGCTCGACTCCGTTGAAATGAGCGCGAAAGTCTGGAAAAAAATGGCTTCGAATCCCCGGCGAATAGCGAAAATCGAAATCGAATTGGAGCTGCGCATTCCCGGAGCTACGGATCAACAGAAAATAATCCTTGAGCGCACGACAAAGGCGTGCCCCGTGGCGCGCTCACTGCACCCGGACACGCAAAAAGACATCACGTTTAAATGGCTTTGATTAGTCACACACTTCCACCTCTGCATATGCTGCACACGCTGAATAGCTTGTTGCACACGAAGCGAAGAGGGAAGCGACGAGAATCAGCCCGATGGCATATTGAAAAAACCGTTGCATGTTGCGCTTGTTAAAAGTTCTGGTATCCCTACGTACGTATCGTAGCGAAGGTTACGTTTAGATGTATATTTTGCGCATGGAGTCTTCACAACTTATCACCATCCTATTTTTAATTCTAGGAGCGCTCGCAGCAGGAATTTTTTGGTTGGCCCGACAATTGGGCAAAACGAGCACCGGTCATCCATCGCAAAACCAAGACCATGAGCGGGTGCAATTTGAGCGCGACCAGATGGAATTAGACCTGGTTCAAGCCAGAACAGAAATCACCGGGTTGCGGAACGATTTGCAACAGGCCATCGCTGATAAAAGCAAAGCCGAACAGAAATTTGAGGATCATTCCCAAGAAGAAGAAAACCGTCGGCGCGAGATGACCCAAGAGTTTGACCTGCTCGCTCGCAAGATCATTGAAGAAAACGCCAAGCGCCATCAGCAGCAGCTGTCCGAAGGTGGAAAGGAGACACTTTCGGCCGTTGTGAAGCCCATCCAAGAGAAATTCGTCGAGCTCCAGAATCAGATGAATAAATTCTATGGCGATGAGCGCGAGCAACTGGGGCAGCTCGACAAAGAACTTGAGAAACTTTTTGCCCTAAATCAAAACCTCCAAACTGAGGCGAAGCACCTAACCAATGCTCTCAAAGGAGAAAGCAAGGTGCAAGGTGATTGGGGCGAATACCAATTGGAACGGATTTTAGAACAAGTGGGACTTGTAGAAGGCATCCACTTCTCAAAGCAATCCTCTCAGCGGGACGAGGAAGGTCGGCTCTTCCGACCTGACTTCCTCATTTATTTGCCGGATGACAAAGTTTTGGTCATCGACAGCAAGGTGAGCATTACGGCCTACGAGCGCATGACCCAATCCGATGATCCCGAAGAAGTGGAGCGAGAAAGAGGGCTTCACGCAGGGAGTGTCAAAGCGCACATCAAGGAATTAAGCCACAAAGATTACGCTCAACTTTACGGAAAGAGCACCGACTACACCTTGATGTTTATGCCTGTCGAAGCCTCTTGGGTGGCCCTGGGACCACACCTGTTAACGTTGCAAGAGGAAGCGTTGCGAAAAAATGTATTGCTGGTTTCCACCAGTACGCTCATCGCTACGCTTCGCACAATCAGCTATGTCTGGCAGCAAGAAGAACAAAAGGCCAACATCCAAAAAATCGCTGAGCGCGGCAGCAAATTGTATCATCAAATCAACCTCTTCCTCGAGGAATTTGTCAAAATCAAAACCCGCCTTAACCAAGCACAGTCCTCGTATGATGATGCGTTGATCAAATTGCAAGGAAGGCAAGGAGCGATTTTTCAAGCAGAGCAAATGCGGGAGTTAGGGGTGAACGTAAAATCCAAAATTTCTGAGGACCTGCTCATCGAGCCCTCCTCTGCCGAATCCAAGCCGCTCGAACCGTCCAATGAATAAACCTGCTTCCAATATTGGAGTCCGAATCACGATGCTTTCCGCAGCGATAGCGCTGCTTTGGATGGGGTGCAGCGTGTCCAATTCCTTAATGAGCAAGGCCAATCAACGACCGTATGATTTCGAGGCGAGCATTTTACACCCCCAATGCACTGCATTGCCTCTCGGCATTGATTCCGTGGAAATTTTCTTAGAATGGAGCCGAGAAGAGAGTTTGTTTTTGAGAGATTCCCCGCAATCACCCTTCACCGCCAATTTGAGGCTCCAGGCAGGCACCTTTGAGGTGACATGGCGGGATACGCTGATCGATTTTACTCCTCCTGTAGCGCGTCGGATTTGGCGTGTATCGTTGGCCGAGTTTGCCGCAAATTGGAACCAAGGCACCAATTTAGTCCCAATGACGCTGGAGGACCTGCATCGAAACACCGCCACGACTTGGACCATACCCCTTCCTCAACCCGGGATTCCTCGAACCCCATTTCAAAGTGATGGCTGGCCGGTCTACAACGAACAAGCAGCGATTGGTGACACCCTTTATTTCTCGAGCCCACCCGATGCAACGTGGCAGCATGCGAGTGTTGAGGTTCCCAAGACCATGCCATCGCCACCGTTCTCCAATAACCGAGATAAGTCAGACACCCTTCAACCAGCGATTCAATCGGAGTGGTTGACCGATGAAACCGGATGGAGCGGATACATCGTCCAACCGGGCATCAATGTGGTAGGACAGCGAACCGCAAACAATACGCTCCGCGTCGCGCATCGGGTGCACGGAATGCCCGCAGACCATCCCCGTGTTCGTGATTTGAATCTCATGATTGAATCAAGCCGCTACATTACGACCCGAGCAGAGTTTGACCGTATGAAAAACGCTACCGATCCCAAAGCCTCACTGGATGCATTTTGGCTGAGTTGCGGGAACGAGAAAGGTGCTTCTGCAGCATTGATAAAGTCGTATTATGGACGAGTTGAAGAAGCAAACCGGTATTTCTCAGGGGTACACCCGGGATGGCGCACTGACCGCGGCATGGTCCACATCGTGTTTGGAGTACCTGATAAAATTCGCAACAGCAACGACAGTGAATGGTGGGTTTACGGGGAAGAAGGGTCTGCCAATGCTATCACATTTCGCTTTTTGCATGTTGAGCATCCATGGGATGAAAACTTTTACGTGCTCAACCGATCCATTCAATTTCGACCGCCATGGGACCGCATGGTCACCAATTGGCGCAACGGTCGAATCAAACCAGACTGATTTGCCGGTACCTTTACCGCACTGATTCTCGCGCACCATGCCATTTGATCTCCCCCCATCACCCCGTTCTTCTCGATCCGAAAATTCTTTTCATTCAGAAGGGGATAGAGCCGGCAAAAAACCACCCTATACGGGTCCCAAACGTCCACCAAAAGGCAGTTACGTGATGGGTTGGCATCCGGTACAAGAGGCCCTGGAGTCCGGAAAGGAATTTCAAAAAGTCTTGATTCAACGGGACGAAAAAGGAGAACGAACGTCTGCATTACTCAGCCAACTCAAACGGCAGAACATTCCTGTTCAGCGCGTCCCAAAGGAAAAGCTGAATCGGATTACGGTCAAAAACCACCAAGGTATTGTCGCCTTTCTGTCCCCCATCGTCTACCACCCTTTAGATGAATTGGTTGCGCAGACGTATGAAGCGGGCGATATTCCGTTCTTTTTGGCTCTCGATGGCGTGACGGATGTTCGGAACATTGGGGCCATAGCGCGAAGTGCCGAGTGCTTTGGAGCAACTGCACTTATCGTCCCCTCTTTTGGTGTAGCACCCATTCAAGAGGATGCCATCAAGTCTTCTTCGGGCGCACTCTTGCGGCTACCTGTTGCCCGGGTGCCTGATATGGCACGGGCGCTCCAAGACCTCGCTGCCAATGGAATCACCGCTGTTGCTTTGAGCGAAAGCGCAGAAACTTCCATCCATCAAACGTCTATTTCTGGACCCGTCTGCCTGGTAATGGGAGATGAAGAGACGGGGATTTCAGCCGGAGTCGAGCGCAATTGCCCAGTACACCTACGTTTACCGATGGTTGGGAAAACAGGGAGCTTGAATGTTTCCGTTGCGGCGGGAATCGCATTATCCCACCTTGCGTTGTGGAAAGACGCATCGGAAGCATCGTAAAGCCCCTAAGCAAATCGGCTATCATTGCTTAAGAAGGTTCCACGTACCGGAACCTAAAAAGCTTTGACTCCATGAACATCCTTCGGTCGACTCGATTCTTTACCGGACCTGCACTTGCTCTTTCTGCCCTCCTGCTACTCAACTCGTGCGGCTCTCGTTTTTTCTGGAAAGGACTGCGCATGTATGAACGTGAGCGCTACGCTGATGCTGCTGCTGGATTCGAAAAAGCATTGGCCCAATGGCCAAACGACACCATGAGCTGGCGACTGCTCGGCAAAACCCAAATGCTCATGGTGGATTATGTTGCTGCCGAGAAGACCTTTGAGGAACTGGGGTACCGCACAGCTTTGAATATGGAAGACCGGGTGAATTGGGCCAAGTGCATGATGAACCAAGAGAAGTACGCCGAAGCCTCGGATGTATTGGAATCCATCATGCTGAATGAATCGACTCCTCCATACGCTCAAAAAATCTGGAGCCAGTGCCAGAATCAGCTTTACGTGGAACAAGACGATCGACATTGGGAGATTAGCCCCTTGAGATTTCCAGGGCTGGAAACGGCTTCCGCTCCTCACATTACGGGAGATAAACTTTACTTTTCCAGCGAGCCCTTCAGATGGGGCCAGACAGATCACACGGCGAGGTTGGATCGGAATCAAATGTGGGCCTTGGACTTGAAACCCGGACATTTGCATACCATGAAAGCACGGGATGTCGTTGAATGGAATTTACCGGAACACGATGGCATGGTATGCCTCTCCCCCGACGGAAAAGCCATTGCCTATTCAAAGAAAAATGGCAATGGCATCGGATGGTTCGGGGATGCCCAAGAAGGCGGCTATCAGCTGATGGTAGCGCAACGACTTTCAACGGGCGACTGGGGTGAGGCGCGGCCTTTTCCATTTGTGGAAAAAGGCTATGTCTTTGCTCACCCAACGTTTTCGGCCGATGGGAAGCGCATGTACTTTTCGACTGACCTCCCATCGCCTGAGGCACAAGGTGGCATGGACCTCTGGGTCTCTGAGCGCAACGGAACATTTTGGGAAGAGCCCCTGAATCTGGGACCCGAAGTGAACTCCCCGGGAGATGACGTTTTTCCAGCCTTTGATGGCAACGGTCGCTTATATTTTGCCTCTGATGGCCACCCTACCTTGGGCGGACTGGACGTCTTCTGGACCGAAATCGATACGGAAGTACTTCCTGAAAGCCGTCATTGGCGTGACGGTGACGCTTGGACTGAGCCTGTTCGACTTCGTTTTCCAATCAATACCATGGCAGACGATTTTGGCCTGGTCATGGAGCCCGATGCGGTGCATGGGTTTGTCTGCTCCAATCGTTCAGGTGTCGATGAGATCTTCCGAATAGAATCCACACCGTCCAACGTCCCGTTTGCCATACATATTACCGATTACTCAACCGGATCCGCCATTCCCCGCGTGCCCATTCGTTGGATTGATCTGCGAGATGGATCAGCTTGGCAAACCCGAACTGAGCTCGATGGCACGCTCTTACTGGATCTCCCGCCCAATCGAGCCTATTCCGTCATCTGTGAAATGCCCGGATACATCACCGAGCGCACCGTGCTAACAACAGAAACCTCACAACCCGTGTGGGAAGTTCAATTGGCCAAAATCAAAACCCTCAACGACGAGCGGTACGCAGCCAAATGGATGGGCGGAACACCCTTTGAATTGGCCGGAATCGAATGGGACCCATCCAACGCTCTCGACCGCAAGTCACAATTTACATTGTACGATTTGGCCGACTTCTTGAAGCTAAATCCCGATGTTTTTCTGGAAGTTCGCACCCATGAAGACGCCTCTAGCTGGGATCTTTTTGATCAGCCAAACAACCGCGTTTCCAAAAATCGAGCCATTGAAATCGAGAGCTTTCTCCTGAAAGTCGGGGTATCCTCGAAGCAACTCATCTGCGTCGGAAAAGGAATTGATGAATTGCGCAACAAGTGCCTTCCGGGCCAGCCATGCGCCTCCTACAACCATGCTGAAAATGACCGCACGGAATTCCGAATCTACGGGCTCTTGCAACAGACACCGGGCCAAATTGACCCCGAGCCGTTCACTAAAACCTTCAGAGAAGAACGATAAGTGGAGCGCGGTGAACCGCTGCTTTCACGCAGTATTCAACTGACCTATCCGCGGAATGCATTGCCACGGTAAATCGCGGCTGATCCTAATTCTTCCTCGATGCGAAGCAGCTGATTGTATTTTGCAACGCGATCCGAACGGCTCGCAGAGCCAGTCTTGATTTGACCCGTATTTAATGCAACAGCTAAGTCAGCAATCGTCGTATCCTCCGTTTCTCCGCTTCGGTGGCTCATTACGCTGGTGTATCGATTCCTATGCGCCATGCTCACGGCATCAATCGTCTCCGTAAGGGTTCCGATTTGATTGACCTTAACCAAAATCGAGTTAGCGATGTTGTTCTCAATGCCGCGCGCCAATCGGTGCGTATTGGTGACGAACAAATCGTCTCCCACCAACTGAACTTGGTCACCCATCTTCTCGGTCATGAGCTTCCAAGCATCCCAGTCATCCTCGGCCAAGCCGTCTTCAATGCTTACAATGGGGTACTTATCTGCCCATCCTTTCCAGAAATCGACTAACTCGGAACCGGACATGCGATCACCGGTTGATTCGAAGACGTATTGGTTGGATTCTGAATCGTAAAATTCAGAGGCCGCAGCATCCAACGAAATCAACAAATCGTCACCGGGCCGGTAGCCCGCCTTTTCGATCGCTTCAATGACCACTTCAATGGCTTCTTGGTTGGATCCCAAATTGGGCGCAAACCCACCCTCATCGCCAACATTGGTGGCATGTCCGCGTTCTTTCAGCACTTTCTTCAACGTGTGAAATACTTCCGTCCCCATGCGAAGTCCATCGGAGAACGTTTCTGCTCCGACAGGCATGACCATAAATTCCTGGATATCAATCTTGTTGTCGGCATGTGATCCGCCATTCAGAATGTTCATCATGGGAACTGGCAACGTGTGAGCATTGACACCTCCAACGTAGCGGTAAAGCGGCTGTCCTGCGCATTCAGCAGCAGCATGAGCCGCCGCCAAGGAAACACCCAAAATGGCATTGGCGCCAATCTTCCCTTTGTTGGCTGTTCCGTCCAAGTCAATCATGGCTTGGTCGATGGCACGTTGATCAAACACATCCATGCCCATCAATTCGTCGGCAAGCACCTGATTCACATTGGCTACAGCCTCGCTTACTCCTTTGCCCATCCAATCATCCCCACCGTCTCGAAGCTCCACTGCTTCGTGCACTCCAGTTGAAGCGCCTGAAGGCACTGCTGCGCGTCCAACGCATCCGTCTCCTGTCATCAAGTCCACCTCAATGGTCGGGTTGCCGCGTGAATCTAAGATTTGGCGGGCTTGAATCTGATCAATGTAACTCATCTATATATTTTCTGTGTAAATGCGCTTTTAGGCGCTAGAATTTTGGTCATTTCCAAAATCAGGTCGAAACCGCTTCGAAGGTACTGAATCAGGCGGGGACTACCGCACGTTCCATGTTCTCCACAAACTCATCAAACAGGTACCGGCTGTCGTGAGGCCCAGCGGAAGCCTCAGGGTGGTATTGCACGGAGAAAACTGGACGGTCCTTCAATGCAATTCCTGCCACCGTTTCATCGTTGAGATGAATGTGGGTCAGCTCAATGTCTGGATGGCGATCCAGGGAATCTCGATCCACCACGAAACCATGATTTTGAGAGGTAATCTCTGCCTTGCCTGAAACCAAGTTTTTAATTGGATGGTTCACTCCTCGGTGGCCATTGAACATCTTTACCGTCTTTAATCCCTGACTCAAGGCGAGTACCTGATGGCCCAAGCAAATACCAAACAGGCTGCGTCCGGTTTCCACTAAATCCTTCACCAATGCGATGGTCTCAGCCATGGCTCCTGGATCTCCAGGCCCGTTGGACAGCATAATGCCATCGGGGTTTACGGCGAGCATAGCATCGAGCGTCGTGTTCATCGGAAATACGTGAACACGGCAACCGCGCTCGGTCAAACACCGTATGATGTTCTTTTTCACGCCCAAATCCAGCAATGCCACAGTCAACCCCTTATCCTTCTCCGTCGCAGGCGCCACTTCATAGGGCTCGCTGCACGTCACCTCGCTGCTCAACTCCAATCCCTCCATGGAAGGCACGTCAGCCAATTGCCGCTTCAATTCTCCTTCGTCTGTCCCTTCGCTACAAATGATGGCATTCATAGCACCCTCTTTGCGAATATGACGAACCAAAGCACGTGTATCTACATCGCAAATTCCCACGACACCATCTCGCTCCATGTAATCCTGTAACGTACCGTTACCTCCCACTCGACTGGCGATGGATGAAAAATTCTTTGTCACCAGACCTGATATCTGAACACGGTCCGATTCCACCTCCTCTGCATGCACTCCGTAATTTCCTACGTGCGCCGTTGCCATGACCAAAATTTGACGGTGGTAGCTTGGGTCCGTAAAAATTTCTTGATAACCGTACATGCCTGTATTAAAAGCAATTTCACCGGATGTCGTGCCGATTGCTCCAATGGATTTCCCTTCGAAACGCGTGCCATCTGCCAAAAGGATTACGGCAGGGACTTTCGGGGTGGATGCTGAACTCATAAAGCAAAGATAAATTCAGGCATTGAGCCGCTCATCATAAATGACGTCGATTTTTCATCATCTGAAAGACCGCATTGTGAAAACAAAATTCTCGTGAACAAAAACGGGAGGCATAGCGCCTCCCGTTTTCAATATTTCCTTAACGGATGAGAAAACTGACTTAGTCCTTCTTCTCTTCTTCTTCGTTCGCAGTGCCTTCCTCTGCAGGAGCATCTTCAGCCGCCGCTTCTGCTGCAGGAGCTTCTTCAGCCGCCGCTTCTGCTGCAGGAGCTTCTTCAGCCGCCGCTTCAGCTACAGGAGCTTCTTCAGCCGCCGCTTCTGCCACAGGAGCTTCTTCAGCCGCCGCTTCAGCTACAGGAGCTTCTTCAGCCGCCGCTTCAGCTACAGGAGCTTCTTCAGCCGCCGCTTCAGCTACAGGAGCT
>Ga0209406_1002935_pt1 | contig 11114 bp, 9 predicted proteins | sample COGITO_mtgs_1204_FD_184808 | JGI IMG/M metagenome (GOLD analysis project Ga0209406, IMG submission 184808) | Pelagic marine microbial communities from North Sea - COGITO_mtgs_120426 (SPAdes) (version 2) | ecosystem: Environmental > Aquatic > Marine > Epipelagic ...
CATTTTCTTCCGCCAAGTCTTTGGCAATAGGAATACTATCTTGACAAAAAGTTTGAATTGAAAAAAAAATACAAAAAAATGAAAAGAGCTTCCATTTGTAGTTATAAATACTCCTTTTTTTTCTATGATTTCTTTTCTTTATTCCTTCAATCATTTAAGTTAATTCAGTGAAGTCCCCAATACTTACAGAAGTATATTTTGCATTGTATTTTGCATAATTACCAATCATTGCATTGTCTAAATCTGCATTTAAAATTTCTACATTCGTTTGAATTAATGAATTGACAATTGTTGAGTTTTCTACAACACTATTCTCTCCTATAGAAACATAAGGACCAATTGTTGAGTTTTTAAAAACCACATTTTCTCCAATAAAACAGGGAGGTATAATTGTTGAGTTTTCCAAAACTACATCGGAAGAAACCAACTTATTTCCTGCTTTATGTTCAAAGATCAACACTTGCTTATTAGTGTCTACTGTTGGGTCTTTTTTACCGCAATCCATCCAAGTATTAACGGTTCCTGGAATAAATTTTGCCCCTTGTTGTTTCAAAGATTCTAAAACATTGGTTATTTGATATTCTCCATTTTCCTTTAAATCATGATCAATTAAATATTGAATCTCTTCAAGAAGTTTTTCTCCACTTTTAAAATAATAGATGCCAATAATTGCAAGATCAGAAACAAACTCCTTTGGCTTTTCAATAAAATCAGTAATATGACCGTCTTGTAATTTTACCACTCCAAATGCATTTGGGTTTTCAACTTGTTTAACCCATATAGCACCATCTGCATTTACATCTAGCGTAAAGTCTGCTTTGAATAAAGTATCTGCATAGGCAATAACACAAGGACCACTCAATGATTCTTTTGCACAATAAATTGCATGGGCGGTTCCTAATGCTTCTTCTTGAATGTAAACGGATCCTTTTGCACCCAACTCTTTTGCTATGGTTAGTAATTTCTCTTCAGTATCTGTAGGGAATCCTTTTGCAGTAGGGCCTATGACAAATGCAATTTCATCAATTTTTTCATCGATAACAGAAGTAATATCTTCTACCAATCTTTGAACTATTGGCTTTCCTGCAATGACCGTTAACGGCTTTGGTATTGTTAATGTATGAGGTCTTAAACGAGATCCAATTCCAGCCATTGGTACTATTATCTTCATATTGTATTTTTTCAGTATATACCCCGCAATATACTAATTAATTAAAAATTATGATATTATGAATGTGACAAAAAATAAGAATATCTCACTGTTTATAGGGTACTTCTTCACTGTTATTCGTGAATTAAAATTTCACTGTTTACAGGGATTGACAAATACAATCTAATCATATACATTTACATATCTACATGGTATTTTAATTTACACCCCCCCAAAAAAATTAAATACCGTTAAAAACCCAAGTTAACACTTGGGTTTTTTGTTTCTTTGTAAAAAAATAAAATTTGTGAATTATTTATCTGTAGAAAATATTTCTAAATCCTATGGAGAGCGTGTCTTGTTTGAAAACCTCTCTTTTGGAATTAACAAAGATCAAAAAATTGCTTTTGTAGCTAAAAATGGAAGTGGAAAAACATCTATTTTAAACATTATAGCAGGTTTAGACCTTCCAGACAATGGGCAAGTTGTTTGTAGAAAAGGAATTACAGTGGCGTATCTAGCACAAAAAGATGCGATTGATACTAACCTTACTATTGAAGAAACGATTTTTGCGACAGATAATAAAATTCTCTCCATCGTTAATCAGTATGAAAAGGCCTTAAAAAATCCTGAAGATGCAGATGCATACCAAACAGCATTTGAATTGATGGAGCAATACAATGCATGGGATTTTGAAACGCAATACAGACAAATTTTATCAAAATTAAAACTAGAAGATTTAACATTAAAAGTTGGATCGCTTTCAGGAGGACAAAGAAAAAGACTTTCTTTAGCCATTGTTTTAATCAACAAACCGGACTTACTAATTCTAGATGAACCAACAAATCATTTAGACTTAGAAATGATTGAATGGCTAGAAGCTTTCTTTGCTAAAGAAAAAATTACCTTATTTATGGTAACGCACGACCGTTATTTTTTAGAGCGAGTATGCAATGAAATTCTAGAACTAGATGAAGGCAAGATGTATAAATACAAAGGAAATTACTCCTATTATCTTCAGAATAAAGAAGAACGTTTAGCGCTGGAAGCAACCAATTTAGGAAAAGCGAAGAGTTTATTTAAGAAAGAATTGGAATGGATGCGAAAGCAACCCAAAGCGAGAACCACAAAATCGAAATCTAGAACAGATGATTTTTATGAGATTAAAGAAAAAGCACACCAGCGAAGGAAAGACCATCATATTCAATTAGAAATTAATATGGAGCGTTTGGGAAGTAAGATTCTTGAGCTTCATAAAGTATACAAGTCATTTGGAGATAAAAAAATTCTAGAAGGTTTTGATTATGTATTTAAACGTGGGGAGCGCCTAGGAATTATTGGTAAAAACGGAACTGGAAAATCTTCCTTTTTAAATATCATTACCGAAAAAGCACCTTTAGATGCTGGTAAAGTTATTTTGGGTGAAACTGTAAAATATGGGTATTATACACAGGCTGGAATTGAGATAAAAGAGGGTCAAAAAGTAATTGAAGTTGTCAAAGAATTTGGAGAATTTATTCCGCTTTCCAAAGGAAGAAAAATTTCTGCATCACAATTATTAGAACGCTTTTTATTTGACAAGAAAAAACAATACGATTTTGTTGAAAAACTCTCTGGAGGAGAACAAAAACGACTGTATTTATGTGCTGTTTTAATACAAAATCCAAATTTTTTGATTTTGGATGAACCTACAAACGATTTAGATGTAGTAACGCTAAATGTGTTGGAAAATTTCTTGTTAGATTACCCCGGAAATCTATTGGTTGTCTCTCACGATCGCTATTTTATGGATAAAATCGTAGATGCCTTGTTTGTTTTTAGAGGAGAGGGGATCGTAGAGAATTTTCCCGGAAATTATTCAGATTTTAGAGCCTATGATAGCTCGTCTCCAAAGGAGGTAAAAAAAGAAAATACAGTGCAAAAAACGAAACAAAAAAATAATAAAAACTTGTTGAGTTTTAATGAAAAAAGAGAATTTGGCGCATTAGAAGCCGACATCGAAAGGCTTCAAAAAAGAAAAGTTGCGATTGAAACCCAGTTTTTAAATGTAGAAATTGAAGCTGATGACATAGCAAAAAAATCTGAAGAATTACAAAAAACAATTGCGAGCTTGGAACAAAAAGAGGAACGTTGGTTCGAGCTTTCGATGAAACTTGAGTCTTAATCTACAAAAACAATATTTTTCTCTGTCAATAATTCTAAATTGTGAAACCGCAATAAAACTTGCGCTACAGCAATGGTGTCTTTTTCACAATAGCTCACAATTCGTTGGATGTTCTTTTCCCTATAATAAACCTTTGCTACTTCACTGCCATCAATGTCATCTTTTGGAGATGGAACCCCTAAAATAGCCGTTAATAATTTCAAAGAGGTATACTGCTTGTAGTCTCCAAATTTCCACATTTCTAGGGTGTCTAAATGCGGAACTTCCCAAGGTTTTTTGCCAAATAGATTTAACTTTTTCGGAAGTGCTATGTGATGCACAATCATTCTTCTGGCAATAAAAGGAAAATCGAATTCCTTGCCATTGTGTGCACACAAAACGTGGCTCTTTTTTGTAAAATGAGTTTCCAATAATACTTTAAAATCAGTTAAAATTTTGTGCTCGTCATCACCAAAAAAAGACCTCAATCGAAGTTGCTTTTTATCTCCTAGCTCAACAAAATACCCCACCGAGATACAAATTATTTTTCCAAATTCTGCCCAAATACCCGCGCGTTCATAAAAGGCTTCTGATGAAACGTTTTCTTTGCGTTGGTAGGCTGTTTTTTGGGCAAATAATTCTTTTGTAGTCTCTGAAACTTCAGACCAAAATTCTTTTTGAGGCACAGTTTCAATATCCAGAAAAAGGAGATCGTTTATTCTTAAATTCAAGTTCATTGCAGTAGGGGTTTTCTTTTTTTAAAGGAAAGATACTAAAAAAGGTCCAAAAATTAATTTGGAGCTTTCTATTTTATAAAAAACTAAACAATTATCGAATGATTAATTTTTTGGTAGCAGTTTTCCCTTCTTCCGTAACTTTAAGAATATATATTCCTGCGTTGATTGAAGAAACATCAATGTTTTTATTTACTCCTGAAAAACGTGAGGAAAGTACTTGTTTTCCTAAAAGATTAAAGATCGTAAGATTTTTTACTGAAGTACTCGCAGATGAAATATTTAAAACTCCATCAGATACTGGATTTGGGTAGGTTGCAAAACCAATGATCGCATTGTTTTTTAGGGAGGCAGTTGAAGAGTCATAAGCTGTCCAAGTTATATCGTCTATAATGATTTGTTTTGCAGTTGTATTTTTTATTTCAATAACCACATCACCTGTTATATTTATGTTTTCTATAGAAAAAACATGCTCATTATAGTCATCAAATACATCCGAAATTCCTTTGGAAACTCCATTAACAAAAAGCTCTACCTGTCTATCTCCTCCACCTGTAAATCCTTTAAATAACTTAACAGAAAAATCCCCTATTCCTCCTGATATAGAGGAAGAAGTAATTTTACTATCCGACGAGCTACTCCTTAATAATAAAGCTGGCAAATTCATTGTAGTTATTTCATTACTGTGGTTACCTTCAGCTCTTCGAGAGTGTACAAAAGTCCAAGTAATTCCACCTGATCCAACAAACTCACCATCAGAGTAGCTGCCTGGCTTTGGTGAGTTACCAAAATCTTCAGCACCCTGCCCAAAAGAAGCAACAGTCATGCAGATTGTCATTAATATTGTTAAAATGTAATTTTTTTTCATACTTGTAAATGTTTAAAATTAATAATTTTATTCAGTATACAAATTACGAAATTTTTTTAAAAATGAATGTTTCATTACTATTAATTTAATGTTAAAGTATAATTATTAAATAAATAAGAAATTTATAGTTATTTAGGTATAGTATTATATGTATTTGTTAATTTAGTATTAAACAATTGTTAACTACATAAATATCGTGGTAATTAAATATATGTTGTGAGTTTAAATTATTATTTTTGAAACGTAACTTTACAAAAGATTTATGAATAAAAACGATATAAAGATTTTATTGGTCGATGATGAACCTGACATTTTAGAAATTGTAGGATATAATTTAAAAAATGAAGGATATCAAATCTTTACAGCTAACAATGGGCTGGAAGCAATAAAATCTGCAAAAAAACACGTCCCTCATTTGATATTATTAGACATCATGATGCCAGAAATGGACGGTATTGAAGCTTGTGAAAAAATCAGGAAAATTAGTTCTTTAGAAAACGTGATCATTTCTTTTTTAACTGCAAGAGGAGAAGACTACTCTCAAGTAGCAGGTTTTGAATCTGGTGCAGATGATTACATTACCAAACCTGTCAAACCAAAGGTCCTGGTGAGTAAAATAAAATCGTTATTGAGAAGACTAAAAACCAATGAGGAGAATAAAGATACTTTTAAAATTGGAGATATTGTCATAGACAGAGACGAATATGTTGTATACAAAGCTGGAAAAAGAATTTCTCTCCCTAGAAAAGAATTTGAATTGTTTTCATTATTAACATCCAGACCTGGAAAAGTTTTTAAAAGAGACGTTATTCTAGACAGTGTTTGGGGAAATGAAGTTGTTGTAGGAGGGAGAACTATTGATGTACACATTCGAAAACTAAGAGAAAAAATAGGCGACGATCATTTTAAAACTGTAAAAGGTGTTGGTTACAAGTTTGTTTTAGAAGGCGAGGATAAATAGATTTATTTTTTATGAAATTAAAAAGAACATACTCATACGCGCTGTGGTCTGCATTTTATTTAACGATTCTTTCTGTAGCAATCGCAACGGTATCTTACTACTTTATAATTGAATATTTAGGAATTCTTTCTGTGGTTTTTTCTGCAATTGTGCTCTTCATTATTTCTTTTTTTATCATTCAATATAGAGCAGAGCATTTTATATACAGACGCTTAAGAAAAATATATGAAGATGTTTCTGTATTGGACGTTAATGATTTAAAAAGTGATTCTGTAACGACTGATATTGAAAAACTTTCCAAAAAAATGAAGAAATTCGTAGACGGAAAACTACTTGAGATCAAGGATTTAACAGAAAGAGATTCGTTTAGGAGAGATTTTTTAGGAAATGTGGCGCATGAGCTTAAGACCCCTTTATTTACGGTTCAAGGGTATATTTTAACTCTAATAGAGGGAGCTGTTAATGATACAGAGGTCAGAACAAAATATCTTGAAAGAGCAAATAAAGGAGTAGAGAGATTAGTTGCTGTTATCAAAGATTTGGACATGATTTCAAAATTAGAAAATGACGGAATGAAACCAGATATAGAGGTTTTTAATATGCTCGAGTTGGTTCAAAATGTCTTTGATTTATTTGAAATGAAAGCAAAAAAAAGAAATTTGACCTTACAATTTGATAAGGTGTATGAATTTCCAGTTTTTGTAAAAGGAGATGTAAAAAAAATCGAACAGGTTTTAATTAATTTGATTGTAAACTCTATCAAATACGGAAAACCAAATGGAACCACGATCGTCGCTATTGATAGTTACAATGAGCACAAGTTTGTCACTAAAATCATAGACAATGGAGAAGGAATTAAACAACAACATCTTTCTCGCCTTTTCGAACGGTTTTATAGAGTAGACCAAAGTAGGTCCAGAGAACAAGGAGGCTCAGGACTGGGACTGTCTATCGTAAAACACATTATTGAAGCGCACAATGAAACTATTTTATTAAAGAGCACCTATGGAGAAGGTTCTGAATTTTCATTTACGCTCGAAAAGGCCAAATAAATTAGGATTAAAAAGAGTTTTCTTGGTTGTTAACCCTTTATTTCTTTGAACTTCTATTAATTTTTCTTCAGAAAAATTAGCTATTGTAGAAAAAGGAGCCATCCCTTTTCTTTTTAAATAGGTTGCTAAATACTCCTGTTCAGGTTGATTTTCTGTTGGAATAAAAAACACTTTTTTACCTAAAACAGCCAAATCCATAATAGAGGAATAGCCAGATCTTGAAATAATTATTTTACTTGAATTGATCATAGTTTGAAGCTGACTTGATAGTAAATAATTATAAAAAGTACTGTTCCCAGAAGTCCATTTTTTTTGTTTTTCCTCAACTTTTCCCAAAACAAAAACAATTTTTTTAGTAGTATTTTTAAACTCAGCAATAAGCTTCTCTTCTAACAAGGTTCGATTGGGCTCAGGTCCAGAGATTAAAACTAAAAGATCTATTTTTTCTTCTAGCATCTCTTTTTGCAGTCTACTCAAAACCCCTATAAATTTTATATTTAGTTTTTTGGTTGTTAAAGATAATATCCCTGAAAAATCAGATTTTGGGGTATCTGGCACCCAGCATTCGTCAAATTTTCTAATGAAAATTCTGTGAAAAAAACTACTAAGAAAAGTAGTAATCCCCGATAAAACGTTAATTTGATGCGTTATATAAACTGAAGGAAGGAGACGGCTTCTTACGCCAAATCTATTGTCAGAAATGAGCCCAACAACTTCTTTATTTTTAAGAATAAAATCATTAATAATGCTCTTTTCTTTGCATACAGACTTTATAATTGTAGGAAGTTGAAAGAGAATTTTTAATTTCAAATTGCTCCCGTAAGAAATTTGGTAAGACGGAAGTTCAAAACTTTCTAAACTAGGAAATTCTTGCTTTAAAAATTGCAAGGCATTGCCATCGGAAGCGATGATAGGTATATAGTTGTTTTCTAGGAGCGAATTAATAATTGGCACACAACGGGAAGCATGACCTAATCCCCAATGCAACGGTGCTACAATTACTTTTTTTTCCATTATGTTAGATCAAAACCAATGTCTTTTCTGTAATTCATTTTATCAAAATGAATAAGGTCAATACTCTTGTATGATTTTTTCAAAGCTTCTTCTATGGTATCTCCAAATGAAGTAACCGCCATTACTCTACCTCCGTTGGAAACCACTTTGTTCTCTTTGGTAGTCGTCCCTGCATGAAAAACAGTAGACTCAGTAACGTTTTCTATACCTGTAATTTCTTTGTGTTTTTCATATGCTTCTGGATATCCTCCAGCCACCAACATTACAGTGGTCGCTGTTTTTGGGGTCACCTGAAATGATTTTTGATCTAAATTTTGATGAGCAACTCCCTCAAATAAATCAAATAAATCTGAAGCAATTCTAGGCAATACAACTTCTGTTTCTGGATCTCCCATCCTTACGTTGTATTCAACTACAGAAGGATTTCCATTATCATTCATCAATCCAATAAAAATAAAGCCTCTGTAATCTATTCCGTCTTTTTGTAAGCCGGAAATTGTGGGTTTAACCACCAATTCTTCTACTTTATCTAAAAAAGCATCGTCTGCAAAAGGAACAGGTGATATGGCTCCCATTCCACCGGTGTTTAAGCCAGTATCTCCTTCGCCTATTCTCTTATAATCTTTTGCTGAGGGTAATATTTTATAGTTCTTCCCGTCTGTTAATACAAAAACAGACAATTCGATTCCTTTTAAAAACTCTTCAATAACCACAGTAGTAGACGCCTCTCCAAACTTTTTATTGGAGACCATTTCTTCCAATTCTATTTTTGCTTCCTGTAAAGAATTTAAAATTAAAACGCCTTTTCCTGCTGCTAGACCATCTGCTTTCAACACAAATGGAGGTGCTAAGGTCTCTAAAAAAGCAAAACCTTCTTCTAAAGTTTCTTTTGTAAATGATTGATATCTTGCTGTAGGAACTCCATGTTTTTGCATGAATTGTTTCGAAAAATCTTTACTTCCTTCTAACAAAGCACCATCTTTTTTAGGGCCAATAACTGGAATGTTTTTCAATTCATTATCCGCTAAAAAGAAATCATGAACTCCTGCGACTAAGGGTGCTTCTGGCCCTACTACAACCATTTGAATATCATTCGCCAACACGGTTTCTTTTACAGCTATAAAATCTGTAGGGTCTATAGCGATATTTTTAGCAATTTGATGGGTTCCTGCGTTTCCAGGAGCTACAAAAAGTTGATTGATTTTGTTACTTTGAGATAATTTTAAAGCAAAAGCATGCTCTCTGCCTCCTGAACCTAAAATAAGAATATTCATTTGTGTGTTGTTGTGTTGTTGGTGCAAATATATTTTAAATTCTTTGGATTCACCCTTTCACGAGAAAGACATTTTTAAAGAAGTATTAATTATAATGATATTTTGAGATCCTTAAAAACTCCATTTCAAAAAAAATTTTATTACAGAAAAAATGTGGTGAAAAAATAGTTTTTTCTGTTTTAAAGATCCTTGTTTTAAAACATGAGTTATTTCTTCTTTGGGATAATAAAGTTTCTTTTTGTCTAATTTTTCTATTTTTCTACAAATATCAACATCTTCCATATATAAAAAATATCGCTCATCAAAACCATTCAATTCAACAAAATCCTCTGTTTTATAGAGATGAAAACAACCTGTTATATAGTCTGCAAAAAAGGAAGTTTCTAAATTAATATCACTATAATTTCCTTTTCTAAGTGTAGCGGGAACTAGGGGTGCTAAAAATGTAAATCGTCTGGCAAGTAACTCTATTATTTTTGGATACCTTCTACACGAATTTTGAAATTCTCCATTGGGAAATAGAACTTTTGGAGCAATCATAGAAACAACTTCATGTCTATCTAATTTAGCTATTAAATTAGGAATAACGAATGGGTTAAAGAAGACATCTGGATTTAAAATTAAATGATAATTAGATTGATTCTTAATTTTACTTAAAACAAGGTTATGCCCAGGACCAAATCCTATATTTTTTTCAACAGGGATGTATTCAATTTCTTTTTGATTAAAAACCCCTTCAAATTCTTTAGTTGGCGTATTGTCAATTAAGAACAGCTTCTTTTTTAGTCGTGTTTTTAAAAAACAATCAATTGTTCTAGACAGTTCGTTTAAGTCTTCCTTGTAAAGAACTATAGATGTTGTGATATCAAAATTTTTCTTCATTCTTTAATATGCGTTCTTTTGTCCTTTAAACATGTGAAAAATTGTTAGTGATATAATTTTTAAGTCTAACAAAAAAGACCAATTCTCAATATAAAAAATATCTAACCGTACTCTATTTATAATGTCAGATGTTATTTTAACTTCACCTCTATAACCCGAAACTTGTGCTAAACCTGTTATCCCTGGTTTAACAGAATTTCTTGTTAAATAATTATCTATTTCTGTAATATACTTTTTAGTTTGAATATTCATATGAGGCCTAGGACCAACAATACTCATGTCTCCCATTAAAACATTAAAAAACTGAGGGAGTTCATCTAAACTGGTTTTTCTCAAAAAATGACCAATTTTAGTAATTCGTTCATCATTTTTTACTGCAGAAATTTTATCTGAAGCAGCATTTTCTTTCATGGATCTAACTTTAAAACAATAAAATTGATTTCCATTTATACCATCTCTTTTTTGTTTAAATAAAAAAGGTCCCTTAGAATCTAATTTAACAATTAACCATAAAATAGGCAACAACCAAGACAATAATAGTGTAATTACTAATATCGAAAAAACAATATCAAAACACCTTTTAACTAAATGTGTTTCAATCATTTCAAAAGGGAGTTTTTTTGGTTTTAAAATTGGAATTGTACCAAAATATTCTTTGGTAAAATTTTTACTGTAAATCACTTTATTTTCTGGAATTAGTCTAAATTCAATTTTATTCTCATTTGAAAAGTCTATGATTTCTTTGAGTTGAGGAGGATCTACTGAATTTACTTCACAATAAATTTCATCGATATTGTTTTCTCTAGAAAAAATCAATCCTTCTTTTATATTACCTGAACTTTGTTTTAATAATTTTTCATTATCAGAAAAATAGCCTCTAAAACGATACCCTAAGTATTGTTCATCATTAAATACAGAAATAATATCTTGTGCTGTTTTACTATCTCCAATTACAATAACGGTCCTAAAATTTTTCCCACTTGACCTATAGATCTTCAAAAGAAAAAAGGAAAAAAACTTAGTTGTTGAAATAACT
>Ga0209406_1002943_pt1 | contig 11094 bp, 10 predicted proteins | sample COGITO_mtgs_1204_FD_184808 | JGI IMG/M metagenome (GOLD analysis project Ga0209406, IMG submission 184808) | Pelagic marine microbial communities from North Sea - COGITO_mtgs_120426 (SPAdes) (version 2) | ecosystem: Environmental > Aquatic > Marine > Epipelagic ...
AGTCATTTCTCTAAGATTGCGGGCTTTCGGGGGTACGCGTTGATTGCGTTGAAGGCCTTTTCTAAAGTCTTTCAGGCGCTTTGCTATAAGGGAGAGGTTCCATGTTAGATCCAAAGTTGATTCGAGGGGACTTGCCGATGCTCGCGGGCCAACTCGCTCGTCGTCAGTTTGTACTGGATGTTGAAGTGCTCTCAGACCTGGAAGCCAAGCGAAAATCGGCTCAAACCGCGATGGAAACCCTGCAAGCAGAACGAAACCGCGTGTCAAAGGCCATTGGTCAGGCGAAGGCGAAAGGCGAAGACACTGCGCCCATTATGGCAACGGTCTCTGATTTGGGGGCTCAACTGGATCATCAGAAAGTCGTTTTCGATGACGCCTCGCAAGCGCTGCAAGCCGTGCTGATGAGCTTGCCGAATATCCCTGATGAGACCGTGCCCGAGGGGCGCGATGAAACGGGTAACGTGGAGGTTCGGCGTTGGGGAACACCAAGAGGGTTTGACGTTGCCGCGCAAGATCATGTCAGTCTCGGCGAACGCGGTGGGTTGATGGACTTTGATGTCGCCGCCACCATGGCGCAATCTCGGTTTGTGGCGCTCAAAGGCGAGTTGGCCCAGCTTCAGCGCGCGCTGACCCAATTCATGCTCGATACCCACGTCAACGAGCACGGTTATCAAGAAGTTTATGTGCCGTTTTTGGTGAACGAAGACGCATTGAAGGGCACGGGTCAACTGCCAAAATTTGGTGATGACTTGTTTCGAGTCGATCTAGAGCGGCCCTTATATTTAATCCCCACCGCAGAAGTCCCTGTGACGAATCTATATCGTGACCAAATTTTGGCAATGAATGATTTTCCCATCAAAATGGTCTGTCATACCCCGTGTTTTAGAAGTGAGGCCGGCAGCTACGGTCGCGATACCCGGGGCATGATCCGCCAGCATCAGTTCGAGAAAGTTGAGCTGGTACAACTGGTGCCGCCGCAGGAGAGCCAGGCCGCGCATGAGGCCTTAACGCTGCATGCCGAGGCTATCCTGCAGAAGTTGGAGTTGCCTTACCGCGTTATGAACCTCTGTGGCGGCGATCTTGGCGCGTCTTCGAGCAAAACCTATGATTTAGAGGTTTGGCTGCCTGGGCAAAACCAATATCGCGAGATTTCTTCTTGCAGTAACTTCAAGGATTTCCAAGCTAGGCGGCTGCAGGCGCGCTATCGAATTGAAGCCAATGCCAAGCCAGAGTTGGTTCATACCATCAATGGTTCTGGTCTTGCTGTTGGGCGCACGCTCGTGGCGGTGCTTGAAAACTTTCAGGATGATCAGGGGCAGATTACCGTCCCCGACGCGTTACGGCCTTATCTTGGCGGTAAGACGCAACTGCTCGCGCAATAGTGGATTTTTTACCGCTGCACTTTAATCTTCGGGGCGCGCCGGTGCTCTTGGTCGGGGGCGGCGAAATTGCCCGTCGTAAGGCCGTGCTGATCAGTGAAGCTGGCGCGGTCTTGGTGTGCGTTGCGCCAAAGCTTGAATTTGATCTGACGGCTTTATCGGCTGATCATGCCTGGCGCGAGAAGACCTTTGAGGCAGCAGACGTGATGGGCATGCGTTTGGTCGTTGCGGCGACCGACGATGCGGTGGTCAATGAAGCCGTCTCACGGGCCGCGCAAGCCCAAAATCTGCCGGTCAATGTTGTGGATCAGCCGAACCTGAGCACGGTGATCTTTCCGGCGATTGTTAACCGGTCTCCGGTCTTACTCAGTGTGGGCACGGGCGGTTCCTCGCCGGTGTTAACGCGATACCTTCGTGAGCAACTCGAAGCACTGGTGCCTCAGAGCCTGGTGCGAGTCGCGGCGTATTTAAAGTCGCGCCGTCCGAGGCTGAAGGCCGTAATTCCGGATATTCGAACCCGCCGCATCACTACCGAGGCGTTTTTCGCAGGACCTGGATTTAGTCATGCGGAAGCGGGTGAAGACGATTTGGCGGACGGCTATCTATTTGAGCCCACCCAGGGTGTTGGGGAAGTGTTTTTAGTGGGTGCGGGTCCAGGGGATCCAGACTTGTTAACGCTTAAGGCGTTGCAGTTATTGCAACGTGCTGATGTGATCTTGTATGACAACTTAGTGTCCGCAAAGGTCTTGGATCGCGCTCGGCGTGATGCAACGTTTGAGTATGTGGGCAAGCAAAGTGGACTGAACTCAACGCCTCAAAACTCGATTAATGCACGTCTTGTGACGCTCGCGCGTCAAGGTCTGCGGGTTGTCAGGTTGAAAGGAGGAGATCCCTTCATTTTTGGTCGCGGTGGCGAGGAGCTTGCCGAACTCATTGAGGCGGGTATTGCATTCCAAGTCGTGCCTGGGATCACCGCGGCATCGGGTTGTGCAGCCTACGCTGGGATTCCCTTGACCCATCGAGACTATGCTCAGTCTGTGCGCTTTGTAACCGGGCATCCAAAAAATGCTTCGGTCGATTTACCCTGGCACGAAATGGTTTCGCCGGGTCAGACTTTAGTGTTCTATATGGGGCTGGGTGGGTTATCGGAGATCTGTACGCAATTGATTCGGCATGGCAAGGCGGTTGAAACGCCGGTTGCGGTGATTTCTAAGGGGACAACGCCTGAGTCAGTGAGTGTAATGGGGGACCTTGAAACGACCCCTGGGCTTGTTGCGCGGGCTCAGTTGCCGTCTCCCACTTTGATCATTGTGGGGGAAGTGCTTCGGGCGCCGAGCGTGCGGCCCTTGTTGGTCAAAGCAATCGATTAATCACAATCGCTTGGCTTCGGCAGGCCAGCAATTTGGGCTAGCTGTCGTCTCGCGCGGCCGCCAAAGAGTTGCATCAAGGCAATGCTCGAGAATTCAGGGTCGTGCTCACGCTTTAGTAATGTCATCAAAACTCTGCTCGGAGGCGAAAGCCCATATTGCGCATAGTAGGCGCGTAACAAATCGATGATCGCCCAATGCTGCGTAAACAGCGCAACCCCTAAGTCTTCTGCAATCACCTCGGCAATCTCGGGTGTCCAGTCCGCGGGTGAAACCAAAAAACCTTCCCGGTCGCGCGGCGCCACTATCGAGTCCACGTCAGGCAGTGCTGACTTTCAACGGTTAAGCGAACCCAGTCAGTGTAGGTGATGCAAGTGATTGCACGGGGCTCTGGCAGGCCGCGCTGCGCTAAATCCTCGCGCAAGACGCGAATTCTGTGGTCTTGAGTCAGATCTTGCTGGGTGGTGATAAACACCGCATCTTCGATGAGTAATATCAAATCCGTAGCGCTTGGCCGATGACCATGCAAGCGATAAGCATCAGAGCTGTTGAACGTGTGTAACATCATCAGAAGCAGAGCACGCGCTGGGCGCCTTTGAGGCGCGCCGAGATATCGACTCGCGTCAGCAAAGTGGGTTGAATGACCAAGGCCTGGTTGTGAAGACCAAACTGCTTAAAGGAATCCTCGCAACCATAAACGTCATGCACGTCATAATCTGCTAGGGCTTTGAATCCCCGCTGAAAATCCTTGCGCTCATGCGCCTCGACTGCGAGCTTGGGCTGGATCAGTTGCAAGCAGCCTGCGCCAACGAACAATATAGCGATGTTTGAAAAAGCGGATCCGGCTAATGCCGCATCAAAGGCCTCTTGGGCGTAGACGCTGGCGCCGGGTGGGTGAGACAAGATGAAGAGTAATTCGGTCATCGGATTAGGCCCCAAAGCTTATAACGCGGTCGCTGACAAGGCTTGCCTCGATCAGTTGACCAAGGCCTGAGATGTTGAACCCTGGCGCAAGGTTGCTCGCAGTCTTCTCGAACCGCTGCGCCTCCGAATCATTGAGGATGCCGCGGCGCAAACAGGATGCGACGCACAGGCAGAGGTCCAGCTCAAAGTTTTGCCCGAGCGTTTGCCAAGCAGTGGTTAAGTTCATCTCATCTTGGGGCGGCGCTTGTAAAGCGTTCGCCACCAGCACAGCGTCATGGTAGAAAAAGACTCGATGAATGCAGTGCCCTTCGTTTAAGCAGGCCTGCGCAAAGTGTAAAGCGCTCCAAAGGCTATTGCTGGTGTACGGTGAGCCTTGAATGTTGAGAGCGAAATTCATAACAATGTTATCTCGTAAGGCCGATGCCAGATAGAAAAAACCCGGACAATGGCCCGGGTTTTCTTACGTTCTTGATGCGTTCTGAAAGTTAGTCGTCAGCCCAGCCGAAAAGTGCGAGCAGATGAATAAACAAGTTGTAGATACTCAGGTACATGCTGACCGTTGCCAACACGTAATTGGTTTCGCCGCCAGAAAGGATCCGATGGGTGTCATACATAATGAAGCCTGAAAAGAGCACAATGGCCATGCTGCTGAGGGCAAGGTGCAGCCCTGAAATCTGGAAGCCAAAGAGGCTGCCAACAAAATTAAACAGCAAGCCGCCAATCAAAATCCAGAGTCCAACAGAGAGGAAACCGCCCAAGAAGGAAAAATCCTTTTTGCTGATCAGCGTGTAGCCTGAAAGGGTCATGAAGATGGCGCCGGTTGTTGCCAAGGCATACACGATGAGTAGGCCACCAGATTGAGACATCTGTAGGTAGGCATTTAACATCGGTCCAAGCGAGAATCCGAGGAGTCCCGTAAAGGCAAAAACCCAGCCTAATGCGGCCGGCTTGTTTGCGACCTTGTGTAGGCGCCATAAAGTAAAGAACCCGACGAGCAAGCAGACAATGCCAGTCATGGGAGGTGGCGCAACCGCCATTGAAATTCCGGCAGTGACTGCGCTAAAAATAACCGTCATCGACAACAGCATGTAAGTCTGTCGTAAGACTTTGTAACCAGCCTCGCTGCGGCCCCCTGCTTGGGTTTGGGTTTGGGTAATGAAATCTGCGTCTGCCATGATGTCTCCTTTGAAATGATCTGACCTAAATCAGCGCGGCCGATAACGGCTGCGTGTTTAGATTGTAAGGCCTTTCGCCGCTAATTCAAGGCGCAAGATTCAAAATCGTTCCTTGTCCCTCATAGGCTTTACCCTCTGCCGCGCGTCGGCCGTTATCGCGCTTGGGCCTGCGCGGCCATCACGACCTTGAGCCCTTCGAGGTACTGCGTCCAGTGCACCACTTGCGGTTCTGCAAGGCTCGCTTTCATGCGCTTATCGAATTTGCCGTATTGTCGATTGGTTGCGCGCTTGATGCGTTTTGGGATGTCAGCGCCACCTCGGCGAATCTCTTTCTGAATAATCCCTTGCAGGCCGCTCAAGCAGTCTGTCAGCCCTTCTCGAAATTCTGTTTTTTGGTCTGAGGTTAGCGCCATCGCAACAAGGTGAACTTGCAACTCGGGTTTAAACCAAGGTGGTAAATCGGTTGCCGTTAGGGCGGTTTCTGCCTGGCCTAGGCTCGCAAAAAGCGTGAGGCTGAGCGTTAAGAGGGTGTTGATCAACGTTCGGCTAATCGATAGATGGGTTGGCTTGGTCATAGAGTCTCTCCTCGGTTGTCGAAAAACGCAGGCCCTGTATCCGCTCGTTATATCCAAAGTTCAGGTCGGTGAGCCCTAGGGGTTTTTAAGTCCCGTTCAAAAAGCCTAAGGGTTTTTACGGTGTGGGTCAAAGCCGAGGGGCCGCTCAATTCAAGCACGCTCGACGCATGAAGTGGGTCAAAACAAGGTGATTAACGCAACAATGGCGCCACTCATCAAAGTCACCAGGGTGCCGCTTAGAATGGATAAAGGCGCGATGCTTAAAAATTCTGCACGTCGCTCGGGCACCAAGACGGTGAGTCCGCCGATCAAAATACCGAGGCTGCCGATATTGGCGAACCCGCACAATACGTAGGTTAGGATCAACCGGGTATTGGCGGACAGGGCGTCTGCTTGTCCTGCCATCTGAATGTAAGCAATGAGTTCATTTAGAATGATTTTGGTGCCCATGATGCTGCCTGCCAGTTGCGCCTCGGCCCATGGAATACCGATGAGCCAGGCAACGGGCGCGAACAAAAGCCCAGTGACATACTCGAGTGATAGGGTCGTGCCATCGACTGAAAACTGCCCCACAATGCCGTTCGCTAGGGCGACCAGGCTACTGAGGACCAGCAGCATGGCGCCGATGTGCATGGCGAGCGTTAGCCCGTCAGACGTGCCGCGGGTAATCGCATCCATAAAGGAGGTGTATTGTAAGGTTAGCTTAGGCTTGGCTAGAGAGGCCTCAGCTGCCGACTCCGGCATGAGCAGCCGCGCGAGATAGATCGCCCCAATAATATTGATAATCGATGCGGTGAAAAGGTGCCCGACCGGGTTCGGCAAGACGTCCCGTAAAACGGACGCGTATAACACCATCATTGTGCCGGCGATGGTGGACATGCCGCAGGTCATAACGGCAAAAAAATCGCTGCGTGACATCTCTTTAAGGTAGGCGCGAATCACGAGTGGCGCCTCAACCATACCTAAAAATAAGCTGGCGGCCGCGGCGGTTCCCAAAACGCCAGAGACATTGAGCCCGCGCTTTAGCAGCGCGCCTAAGAGCCGAACCAATGCCGGCAAAACGCCCCAGTACCAAAAAATGGCCACCAGCACGCTGAATACCAGAATTTGAGGCAGGACTCGAAACGCGAAGATGTAGATCGAGGCGCCCGACTTCAGTTCAAACGGCGCCTCTGCGCCACCTAAGAAGCCAAACATAAAACGGGTCCCCACTAAGGTCGCCTGCTCGATCGCGGTCACGATGGTGTTGAATATCATCAATGATTCGGCGATCCAGGCAACTTTTAGAAAGAGGGTGGCCAGGGCAAACTGCAGGATAAGGCCGATGGCGATGAACCGCCATTGGATTATCGATCGATCTTTACACAGCAAAAATCCAATGCCGAGGATTGCGAATATTCCAATAATTGCTTGCATAAAAACCTTTTAAGTAATTGTTATATATTTATTATTATAAATATATAAATTTATCGCGGTCGATGACCATTTTTTAGGTTAGCTCAGATAGGGGCCGATGACGGTTAACTGCTGTTGGTCTGCATCGAGGCGCGCCATCGCGCCAACCGGCACCGTCGCTTGATCATCGATATGACCGATCATGAGGCCTTGGAGCACAGGTATCGCCAAAGGCGCAACGCGATCCCGAAGGATCGCCTCGACGGATAGACTCGGTCCGGAGAAACGGGCATTCGTAAATTTGCCAATCACAAGGCCCGCAATTCAAAGACACCGGCCAACCAGAGCGCCGTTAACATCCGATCGATTCGGTAAGGCGCTTCGTCGACATCTTCTAAAAATAAAATAGCGCCCTTGAAGTCTGGCGCGTAAGGGGTGCCCAAAAGGTGGGTTATGAGCGATAAATTACCGCCAATCAAGCGCCCGGTTGCGCGGCCCGGCTTTAGGGTTTTAAGACGATTAGCCCTTTCAGCGCGCCCGGGCGTTTGGGCGAAGGGGGGTGGCGCCGCGATGATCGGCGCGGTGGGGACAGTTTGTAACACTTGCTGAAAGGCGGCGAGCGTATAAGGGCTGAATTGCTGGGTCGCGATCGGGCCGTGGAACGTGATGAGCCCGGTTTGAGCGTTAATCGCAAGGTGCAGGGCGGTAATGTCGCTATAGCCCAGTAAAACCTTTGGATTGCGGGCAATCGCGTCATAGTCGATGAGGGGCAGGAGCTTTGAGGCACCAAACCCGCCGCGGGCACAAAAAATCGCGTCAACGCCCGGATCTTTGAACATGGCGTTGAGATCACTGGCTCGCGCTGCATCCGTGCCGGCCAAGTAACCAGAGCGGTCGAAGAGATGCGCGCCCGGTTTGACCTTGAAGTCCAGAGACCGAACAATGTCCATCGCAAATTCAATGTCTTGATCTTCGAAGCCGTTACTGGCGGGCGCAATGAGCCCGATCGTCATGCCCGGCTGTAATCGGCTCGCCAACGTCAAGGTAGGCGCTTGGTGCCGCGTTCTGTCACCGTGCTGCGGTGACCCGACAGCATGCCCATCCAGACCCAAAGCGTGGGGCGCAATAGCCGCTGTGCTCAATCCAGCGGCCGCAACGGCTCGATTTAGGAAATCGCGTCGGTTCATTGAATGTCTCCTTGGCAGCGCCGGCTTGATCCACCACTGCTAGGACTATACCCAATATTCGGAGGTTGGCGGGAGAATATCGAGTGCACAACCGATTATCCTAAATACTGCTCGGTTCACCTTTAAGGTGACGATTTGTGGCGTATAGACCGTATAATTGAAGATCTCCTTTTGGTTAAAGCCCTATGCGACTTTTGTTCTTTTTAGCACTCGCGATGATGCTCCTAACCGGATGCGGCGAAGCATCAGACACCGGTGCATCCCCGGAAACCACGGCTGACGCGAGCGCCGAGCGTGAAAGCCCCGCTGAAAAGGCCAAGGCGCGAGAAGCGGTTAAAACCGCATTCAAGAGCCGTCCGGTTCCCGTTAGTATTGACGTCGTGTCCCTGGGCTCGATTGACGCAACCTATGCCACCACGGCTACCTTGTCTGCCGTGGAAGAAGCCCTGGTGGTGGCTCGAACCCAAGGCATTGTCGAGACAATCTTTGTGGAAGAAGGGATGAAGGTCAAAAAAGGCACGCCCCTCGCGCAACTCGATACGCGGCGCTTGGCGTTGGATATGGCCCGAACTGAAACGAATTTAGAAAGCTTAAAGCGGGCCTTAAATCGCGCCGATCAGCTCTATGAGAGTAAGATGATCAGCCCCGATGCCTTCGATCAAGCCCGATTTAACTACGAGCGCGAAGCGGCAGCGCTCGCCTTACTGGCCCACGACCTCAGTGAGGCGACCATTCGGGCGCCAATCAATGGCGTGATCACGGTTCGCCACATTAAACTTGGCAATACCTTACAACCGAATTCCGAAGCGTTTGAAATGAAGCGCGCAGATATTATTGAAGCGATTCTAAATGTGCCCGAACAAGAGCTCCTGAAACTGAAGGCCGGGCAACCTGCCGCCATTGCCGTGGACGCCCTGACGGGGTTGGTTGTTGAAGGGAAGGTGCTGCGAATCGCGCCCGAGGTGAACCCGGCGACGGGCACCTTTCGGGTAACAGTGAGCATGCTCAACCCAGAGGGTCAGTTAAAACCGGGCATGTTTGCGCGAGTGGATATTTTGTACGATCGATATTCCGATGCCCTTTTGGTCTCCCGTGAGGCGGTTATCACCCAGCGGAACGAAAAATCGGTATTCGTACTTTCCGATGACATCGTGAGCCGAAAAATTGTCGAAACGGGCTACGCTCAGGGCGCGCGCGTTGAGATTAAAAAAGGCTTAGCCGTGGGAGACCAGGTCGTTGTGCGTGGGCACAGTACGCTGAAAGATGGTGGCCTCGTTCGTGTCGTTCAGTAGGGCCCCGTTATGACGCTCGCGGGGCGCGCGATTGCGCGACCGGTGACGGTCTGCATGGTGACCATCGCTGCCATGCTCTTTGGAAGTATCTCGCTGGACCGGTTGGGACTGACTTTGTTGCCAGAGTTGACCTATCCCACCTTAACGATTCGAACTGAGTTCGATGGTGCTGCACCGGCGGAAGTCGAAGAACAGGTCACCCGTCGAATCGAGCAACGGGTCGGGGTCGTTAATGGCGTGCGCAAAATGCACTCCATCTCTGCAGCGGGCCAAAGTGATGTCATCTTAGAGTTTCGGTGGGGCGCCGATATGGACATGGCGTCCATTGAAGTTCGGGAAAAATTAGACCTGGTTCGACTGCCGATTGAACTCGATAAGCCAGCCCTGTTAAGACTCAATCCGAACTTGGACCCGATTTATCGGTTTTCACTCACCTTAGAGACCGCTGATGCCGCCTCGGTCGATGCATTGCAGTCGCTCCGGCGGTATGCCGATGAGTTTTTGAAACGAAAGCTAGATGCCGTGCCAGGGGTTGCTGCAACGATCGTTGCCGGCGGCTTTGAGGACGAAGTTGCGGTCTTTGTCGATCAGTCGAAGCTCGCTCAGTTGGACCTGACGGTTGCCGAGTTGGGGCAGAAACTGCAGGCAACCAATGTCAATTTATCCGGCGGCACCCTCGAAGATGGCGCGCAAGAATACTTGGTTCGGACGCTGAACCAGTTCGACACCATTGAGGACATTCGATCGACCATCATTTTTCAACGCGGTGGCCAAATCATTCGGCTTGGGGATGTCGCGGAGGTAAAAGAGGGTCAAAAGGATCGGGATGCCATCATGCGCGTCAATGGACTGCAGGCCATTGAGGTGTCCTTATATAAAGAAGGCGATGGGAATACCGTTGAGGTTGCGGCCAATATTCGCGCGGAGATAGAACGCTTAACGAAAAACTTGGGTGAGGGCATGGTGCTGACGCCCATCTATGATCAATCCGAGTTCATCGAGTCGGCGATCTCTGAAGTCCAATTGGCCGCATTTCAAGGCGCCGGCCTGGCAGTGCTGGTTTTGTTTTTGTTTTTGAAACAGATCCGAGTCACTTTGATTATTGCGGTGACGGTGCCAGCCTCGGTCATGATGACCTTCGCAATGATGCGTCTGTTTGATATCAGCCTTAATGTCATGAGTCTGGGTGGCATTGCGTTGGCGGTTGGCATGCTGATGGATAATGCCATAGTCGTGCTGGAGAATATTGCTCGGCGGCGGGAGCAGGGCGAGTCCCTGCGGCAAGCGTCTGAAACGGGCGGTGCAGAAGTCTCAGGCGCGGTTCTGGCTTCGACCATGACGACCATTGCGGTCTTTCTGCCGCTGGCGTTTGTTGAAGGTATTGCGGGTCAATTATTTAAAGACCAAGCCTTAACCGTGACGTTTGCCTTGCTCGCGTCTTTGATACTTGCTGTCACCTTGATTCCGATGTTATCCGCATTGGGGGCGCAATCAGAGGCTGCGGTGGCGCCATCGGTGGCTGTTAAGCCAGCGCAAAGGCAGATCGTTCGGCGAATTTTTGGGAGATTTCTTCGAGGCGTTTATGGGGTCTTGGGTTTGGCTTTATCGGCGCTGCGCATGATCCTTCGTCCGGTGATGCTTGGCTTTGATCTGCTGTATGCGGCCGTAGCGCAGGGATACGCGCAATTGCTGGTGCGCGCCCTGCAATCACCAGTGACCACGATTTTAATCAGCGTAGTGCTGCTTGTGAGTAGTGGCCTTTTGTTGAACCGGTTGGCCCTTGAGTTAATTCCGAACATC